>JAAUYB010181597.1_pt1 | contig 110373 bp, 118 predicted proteins | sample 7278071 | NCBI WGS metagenome assembly JAAUYB01 (sample SAMN14350121, study PRJNA611818) | marine sediment metagenome | isolation source: surface marine sediment (1.8m) | place: French Polynesia: Moorea | collected 2018-08
CCGAGGGCAAGATCCATCTCGGCGACCGCGAGGTGACCAGTCTGTCGACGGCCGATTTGCGCCGGGCGCGCCGCCGGATGGGGATGATCTTCCAGGAATATGCCCTGGTCGAGCGTCTCACGGTGATGGAGAACGTCCTCTCCGGCCGCCTCGGCTATGTCAATTTCTGGCAAAGCCTGTTTCGCAGGTTTCCCAAGGAGAACGTGCGCGAGGCCTACCGGCTACTCGACCGGGTGGGTTTGATGCACATGGCGGACAAGCGCGCCGATGAACTCTCCGGCGGTCAGCGCCAACGCGTCGGCATCTGCCGGGCCTTGATCCAGCATCCCGAGCTATTGCTCGTCGACGAACCGACGGCGAGCCTCGATCCCAAAACATCTCGCCAGATTATGCGCCTGATCAAAGAGCTCTGCGAGGAACGCGGCCTGGCTGCGATCATCAATATCCACGACGTGGCGCTGGCCCGGATGTTCTCCGAACGGGTCGTCGGGCTAAAAATGGGTGAGATCGTCTACGACGGTACGCCCGATGGTTTGACCCCGGATGTGCTGACCGAGATCTACGGCGAGGAAGACTGGGAAGCGACGATCGAGAAGGTGGAGGACGGCGACGAAGGCGAAACCATGGACGGTGGACGGGCGGCATGAGCGATACTTCGCCAACCTACCCGGATCACTGGAAAAAACCGCACTTTATCAAGAACTCGGTGCTGCGGTGGCTGATCTACCTTGGCACCGTGACCTATTTCTTCGCCGCGCTCTACACTATGGAGGTGAACTGGCCCCGTGTCGCCGAGGGCATCCCGCGCGGCATCGACATGCTGAGTAAGTTTTTCCCGCCGGACCTGAGCGACTCTCGCGGCGTCATCCTGGATGGCATTCTCGAGAGCATCTGGATGGCGGTGATTTCCACCATCGGGGGGATCTTGTTGTCGGTTCCGATTGGACTGGGCGCGGCGCGCAACCTGGCGCCAACCTGGATGTACCTGTTCTGCCGCGGCATCATCGCCGTCTCGCGCACCTTCCCGGAGGTCATCCTGGCCATTTTCGCGGTGAAGTTCTTCGGTTTCGGACCTTTTGCCGGCTTCGTGGCGCTCTCGATCGGCACGATCGGCTTCTTTGCAAAACTTCTTGCCGAAGACATCGAGAACATGAGCAAATCCCAGGCCGAAGCGGTGCGCGCAACCGGGGCCACCTGGCTGCAATGGGTAAACTACTCGATCCAACCCCAGGTCCTGCCGCGGATGATCGGATTGTCGCTTTACCGGCTCGACATCAATTTCCGCGAGAGCGCCGTGGTTGGCATCGTCGGCGCTGGCGGCATCGGAGCGCATCTGCTGACCTCGGTGCAGCGCTATGAATACGCCACAACCGCCACCATCCTCTTTGCCATCATCGCGATCGTGATTTCGCTGGAATACACGTCGGGTTACTTCAGGAAGTGGGTGCAGTAATGCCTATGATCGAAACAACCGACGGGCCGATCTGGCGCAAGCGCACACCTTTGAAGCAGTGGCTGATCTGGGGCGGGTGGCTCATTGGGCTGTGTATCGCGGTCTATGCCTGGAACCTGATCTCGGAAAAGACGATCTGGATGTTCGTCTGGGACGCGCCGCGTCAGATGGCGGATATCGGCGCGCGCATGTTCCCGCCCGATTGGGGTTATCTGAACAAGCTCTGGCGTCCGGTCTGGGACACGCTGAACATCGCGACCATCGGCACAGCGATCGCCATGGTCCTTGCCGTACCCATCGCCTTTCTGGCGGCGCACAACACCACGCCGCACAAATCGGTGCGCGCAGTGATGCTGTTCATCATCGTCGGCACCCGCTCGGTCAACTCGCTGATCTGGGCGCTGCTTTTGGTGGTCATTGTGGGCCCGGGCGTGCTGGCCGGGACCATTGCCATCGGGTTTCGATCCATCGGAGGCTGTTCCAAACTGATTTACGAGGCCATCGAAGAGATCGACCAGACCCAAGTCGAGGCGATTGAGGCCACCGGCGGGTCGCGCGCGCAACAGATGGTCTACGGTATCCTGCCGCAGGTTCTGCCCACCATCGCCGGGGTCGGCGTGTTCCGCTGGGACATCAACGTGCGTGGCTCGACCATCCTGGGCATCGTCGGTGCCGGCGGGATCGGCGTGCAGCTCAACGCCTCGATCAACGTTCTGGCCTGGACCCAGGTTTCGACGATCCTGCTGGTGATCCTGGGCACGGTGTTCCTATCCGAATACGTCTCGGCCAAGGTGCGCGGAGCCATTATCTGAGATGGCGGCACCGGATACGGGCTGGGCGGTCGACCAATACGAAGCCGTGCGCCCGCTTCTGCCCCAAGCCGAGATGCCGCGGCAGTCGACATGGGCGGTACATCTTGGCGAGCTTGAGCCCAAGTTCGACGTGTTCCTGCTCGACGCGTTTGGTGTTCTGAACGTCGGCAACACTGCGATCTCCGGCGCGCCGGAACGGCTGAAGAGCTTGCGTGAGATGGGAAAGCACCTGCGCGTGATTACAAACGGCGCGACGTATCCTGCGGAGGTTTCGCAGCAGAAGTTCGCCGACATGGGCTTCGATTTTCAGCTGGAAGAGATCATCTCAAGCCGTGACGCGCTCAACGCCGCGCTCAAGGCCCGGCCGGAATCCGGCACCTGGGGCGCTATGGCCGCGAAAGGCTCGCAGCTTGAGACCCTTTCCGCGGACTGCACACTCTTGGGCGGTGACCGCGCCAGTTACGACGCGGCTTGCGGTTTTCTTATGCTCTCAACAGCGGAATGGACGGACACCCAACAGGCCATGTTGCACGATAGTCTAGCGGCGAACCCCCGCCCTGTTCTGGTGGGAAATCCTGATATCGTCGCTCCGCGGGAACAGGGCCTTACGAAAGAGCCGGGATTCCACGCCTATGAATTGACGCGGCAACTGAACATCCGCCCAGAGTTCTTCGGCAAGCCCTTCGGCAATGTTTTCGAACTCGCGCTGTCCGGGATGCCCAACGTCGAGCCTGCGCGTGTTTTGATGGTCGGAGACACGCTGCACACCGACGTTCTAGGCGGCGCCGCGCGCGGCTTTCGCACCGCGCTCGTCACCGGCCACGGGCTGTTTTCCGGCCACAACATTCTGCCATTCATCAAGAAGACCGGCATTGTGCCCAACTACGTCATGCCGACGATTTGATCGTGAGGACGGGCCGCACGCAGGTCCAGTTTGCCGGCTGTCGCGCGGTAGAGCCTCCAGGGCTGGATGAACGTCCAGATACCACCGTTTCCATCTTTTTCGGTCAAATCCGCTTGCTAAAGGCAAAACGCCTTGGAGAAGCTCTAGAACAGCCCCCTGAAGGTGGTCCGCCTACTGGGATAGGAGTATCCGGTTTTCAGGAGGACCAGAGAATGGCTGGGAAGTGAGACAAACCCGAAGAGAATGAGCCATTGATGCGGTTGCCCAAAGCGGCGCCAATGGTTCGAGCCCATTGGGCGACGGTTCGAGCGAAATGGCGAATGCGAAGCTGCGCCAGGTTGACGTGCTGCAGGGGCAAGGAATGACCATCGCGGATGCGATGCGTCAGATTGGGATCACGCAGCAGACGTATTATCGCTGGCGCAAGCTCTACGGCGGTATGAGCCGTGACTAGCTGAAGCGCCAGAAGGCGCTGGCGAGTGAGGCACCAAACGCCACTGGTCCGAGTGAGATGCCGAATAACCAGCGCCTCAGGCGCGCCGTGTCAGATTTGACGCTGGACAAGTTGATCCTGACCGAAGCCGCCAGGGGAGTGAGGGCCGTCTAGGAAACGGTCCAGTGGACCGTTTCAGGTCTGAACGGGCAATGCCCCTGCGTCCTTCACGTCGCCGCCGGTGCATCGATCATGTGCGGCAGATGTTGGGTGTATCTGAGCGCCGCGCCTGCCGCATATTGGGGCAGCATCGGTCGACCCAACGCAAGGTTCCACAAGACCGTTCTGATGAGGACCGGCTCACCGAGGACATCATCGAGTTGGCGCGCCAGTACGGGCGCTACCACTGCCCGGCAGGGCATTGCGAAGCAATGTCCGAGAGGGGCTATCGAATGGTGACTGGCCTACTGAACAACGCGGGCTGGCATGTGATACCGCTGACCGGCAGGCGATTTGCAAGGCAAATCTGCCGAGAGGAGACAAGCGGGTCGAGCGCATTTGGCGGCGTGAGGGGCTGAAGGTCCCGCAGAAACAAACCAAGAAAGGCCGTCTCTGGTTGAGTGACGGTTCGTGCGTCCGGCTTCGACCGGAGCATTCGAACCATGTCTGGTCCTACGACTTCGTCCAGGACCGGACCCATGACGGGCGGGCCTACCGCACGCTCAACATCATCGACGAGTTCACCAAGGAGGCCCTCATGATCCGTGTCGAGCGCAAGCTCAACTCAGCCGATGACGAGACCTTGTCCGCCATTGGTCCGAGGACAATGGTCGAGTGACGCGCTGACCGATCTGTTCATCCTGCGCGGTCCGCCCAAGTTCATCCGATCGGACAATGGTCCTGAGTTCATTGCCCAGAAAGTGCGGGACTGGATCGCAGCCGTCGGCGCCAAGACAGCCTTCATCGAGCCGGGAGCACCCTAGGAGAATGGCTACTGCGAAAGCTTCAACGCCCGGTTCCGAGACGAACTGCTCAACGGGGAGATCTTCTACTCACTCAGAGAGGCTCAAATCCTGATCGAACAATGGCGCGTTCACTATAACACCGTCAGGCCGCACAGCGCGCTGGCATACCGGCCACCCGCCCCGGAAAGCATCCTCCCAATGGCCCAGAGACCGACCATGCACTAACAATCAAACCGGGACCACTCAGGTGGGGCTGATCAGGCCATACAGGCTCGACATCACGAAATGCCCGTCTTTGCTCGTCAACCGCATTTGCATAGTGGTCAAATACATCGCCGACCGTCTTGATTCCTCGAGATGCACCGGGGCGAAGCCGATCCGCTTTGATCGCTTCGGCCGCCCGTCGGGCATCCATCACCGATACGTCGGGGAATATGCCCAAACGTGAACGGGTCCGCTTTGGTCGTCCACTAGCAGTTTCTTCATCCGGAACGATCAACTCCCAGACCTTCTGACCTTGTGCGCCGACCCTGAGAACCAAACCCCGCACTACCTCGTCACGCACTTGGTGCCATCCCGCCTCTGGCATATTCGCTGAGTGGTGGGCAATCTGTTGCATGGCCAAGAACATCTCGGCACCCCGCCGCGGTCGAAGACCTAGGGTGACACCTATGAGTAGTTGGGGGCTCACACCTCGATTACTGCGACCGCACGGATGGCGTTGACGTCTTTGGCGGCGTCCTTGCAGAGATTTAGGAACCGGGTGATCGGGTCGTTTTGTGTGCCAAACATCCGCAACCAGGCGTCTTCCCTTTTTTGTGGGATTCAAAATACGGATTGCCCGACATTTGCGCGGACTGGTGGGGTGATATCCCGATACTACTGTGGGTCGAACACCGAACCTACAAGGAGCGCACCGTCGACGACGGGCAGTCCTCTCGGCCCGGACCCTGGCGGCGGTCGTTATGTTCCGGACATGAGACCTGTCTGCAAGTCGACCGCCACCTGACTTTTGACGTAGTTCCGCACGTAGAGGCCCACCCGTCGCGAGGTCATGGCGTGGCCGAGCAACAGACGGCTCTGGCGGAGAGTTGACGCGGCAATTGAGGGCCTGGAACAACGGCTTTCGGCGTGTGAGCAAGACGAAGCCAACTGGGTTTCGCGAACGACAGTCGCTCGGACAAACTCCCGCACGGCAAACGTCCCGCCGACTGTCGCGGCGCCACTTACCCAATGGCACATGACTGTTCGCCTTCTACTGGCAGGGCAGGGGTCATTTCTTGGTTTCAGTAGGTCTCAAGACCCTGTCTTGCCAATAGTTGTGCCAACGGCAGGCTGCGTTTTCCTGCGATGCCGGTCAATCCGAACCGTCAATCTGGGGTTGCATGTCGCACGCCAGCGAATTGGCGAACTTCCTCCATCAATTCGACGCAATCTTCGCCGACAGTCGCTTCTGTTGAAGCCCTGCACACCACGCGACAGGCCATTTTCGGACGCAATGCACTGATGATCGCCACTGGCCCCCAATCCATCGACACCCTCAAGGAGTCGCGAGAAGACGCGTTGCCGGCAGGGGCTCCACTGCTTCACGGGCAGTACCGTGTCGAACGATATCTGAACGCCGGCGGCTTCGGCATCACCTATCTCGCCTTCGACAGCCTCGATCGCCGGGTGGTGATCAAAGAGTGCTTCCCGAACGCGATCTGCTGCCGCAGCGAGCAATCGGTGCGCGCACGCTCACGCTCGCTGGATACCGAATTCGAGGCGGTGGTACGGCAGTTCGGTCAAGAGGCGCGGCGGTTGGCGAAACTGCGACACCCCAACATCGTCGGCGTTCACCAGGTCTTCGAAGACAACGGTACCGCCTACATGGCGATGGATTATGTCGAGGGCCGTGATCTACTTCATATCGTGGAAACCAGCCGCGACGAGCTGTCCCCCGAAATCATCAAAGAAATGCTCCTGAAGCTCTTGGATGCGATTGTGTTCATTCACGAACGCGACGTCCTGCATCGCGACATTTCGCCCGACAACATTCTGGTCGATGCGGCGTGGAACCCGGTGCTGATCGACTTCGGCGCGGCACGAGAGGTTGCGACCAACGCCAGCCGCACGCTTTCGGCCCTGCACGTCGTCAAGGATGGGTATTCGCCGCAGGAATTCTATCTGGCCAACAATTCCCAGTCGCAGTCGAGCGATCTCTATTCGCTGGCGGCGACCTTCTACCACTTGATCGGTGGCGTGGCGCCGCCGAACAGCCAATTGCGGCTTGCCGCGCTCGCCGCGGAAGAGCTGGACCCTTACAAACCCGTGCCGCCGCGCACCGAGGGCTACGATCGGTTTTTCCTGGGCGCTCTCGACAGCGCCTTGGCGGTTTTTCCCAAGGACCGGATCGAATCGGCCGTCGCCTGGATCGAGGAAATCCACCAGGAGCGCCGGGAAAAGGCCTTGCTGGAACGCGCCAGGAAGGACCAGGAGATCGAGTTGGCCATTCGCCAACTGGCCGAAGAAACCAACCGGGACATCGCGGCCGAAGAGCAGGACGCGAAACCTGACGCCGATACCGAAGCCGTGGTGGTCGAGGATGACCCCGTTCCGCCTGAGGTCACCGTCGAACCGACCGCCGGCGCTGTCGACGCTCTGGCGGAGGAAGAAGAAACGGTGTGCGCCGAGACGGCGGATGACGGGCTGGACGAGATACCGGATGCGGTTCCGTCCGCCGCGGACAGGTTACAGGACGGCATCATAGAACCGATCCAGGACGATGTCATTCCGCCGCCGCAGCGGCGATCACTGTTCTTCCGCATCATGTCCAGGCCGATCACGCATCTCTTCAGCCGGCGGTCGACCGAGCAAGATCCAATTCGGAGGCCGTAATCGTGAACTTCATCAGGGACATCATCGCGCGCGGATCGCCGTCCGAAGACCTTGGCGGTCCGACGCCGACGGCTAACAACGGCCACCATTCGTTCGAGGATGTCGGGCCGGTGGGCGCGCGCGACGAGGTCGAACCCGACCACCCGACAGCGGCGGCTGCGACGGATGACCAAGAGGCAAGCGAACCCGATATGTCGCCGATGCCGTTCGATGACGGTACCATCGCTGACCTAGGCCACGCGGATCAACATCCCCCGCAACAGCGCGAGGATATCAATGGATCGGCCCACCCCGGTCCTGCGCAATCGGCACAGACCGACTGCGATCCAATGCCCGCGTCCGACGCTGCGGCCACCTCCGCCCCCGCTGGACCCAAGATCTGGGACCTACTTGCCGAGGAGCGGGATGAAGAACCGGCCCCGATCCGCGACGAGGCCCAAAACCCCAAAAAGACCGACCAGGAACTCGCGCGGGAAGCGCTGAAGGTGATGAAGGTCGCGATCCCCGAACCCATTGCGCCGGCGCCGAATGCCGGGCGGGCCAAAACCCGGCTTTTGGGTTTCAATCGCGAAGTCGTTCAGGAATTGGACGTGTTCGATCAATCGGATGCGCAGGCTAGCGCGCGGCCCGAACAGTTCCCGGTGGGCTGGCTCGTCATCATCGAGGGACCAGGGCGTGGTGCATCGTTCACGCTGCATGACGGCGTCGCAAAGATCGGCCGTGGCGAAGACCAGGCGATCCGCCTGGATTTTGGCGATACCTCGATCTCGCGCGACAACCACGCGGCCATCGCCTACGACGAAGAGCAGAACGCGTTCTTCCTTGGGCACGGAGGCAAGGCGAACCTCGTACGCCTCAACGGGCGCCCTGTTTTATCGACCGAGGAGTTGTCCAATGCCGATCTGATCCGGATCGGCGAGACCAAGCTGCGCTTTGTCGCCTTCTGTAGCCATGACTTCGCCTGGGACCTTACGGATGAAGACGAGTCAGACGGTGTTTGAACGGCAGGAGCTGCGGTTCGATGTCTCGTCCGCCCTGCATCAGGGAAAGCGGCCGGACCAGGAAGACGCGATCGTAGTGGATTTTCCGATCGGCGACGGGATTGGGATCATCGTGCTCGCCGATGGGATGGGCGGGCATCGTGCCGGCGAAGTGGCGAGCAAGATCGTCGTCACCGAGGTCTATGCCGAGCTGAAGCTCAGGAGCGGCAACAAACAGAAGATCCGGGACAATATCTGCAAGATCCTGCGATCGGCCGCCGAGGCTGCGAACCAGTGCCTGCGGCACCACTCTGACATCAACCCCGATACCATCGGCATGGGCGCCACGCTGATCGCCGCAGTCCGAATCGACGACACTCTGTCCTGGCTGTCGATCGGCGATTCCGTGCTCTACCTGTTCCGCGATGGCGCAATGACGCGGTTGAACGAAGATCACTCGATGGCGCCGCAAATCGATTACATGGTCAAGCAAGGTATGATCTCGGAAGAAGCCGGCCGCGATCATCCCGACCGGAATTGCCTGATTTCCGCGTTGAATGGCGAAGAGATCATGATGATCGACTGCCCGGAAGAATCGCTCGACCTCCGGCCAGGCGACGTGATCCTGGCCGCCAGCGATGGGCTGATGTACCTCGACGATGGGTCGATTTCACGGACAATCCTCGACGGTCCGCCGACCGACAGTGCCGAGCTCGCGCAAGATCTGTTGCGCGCGATTCAAGAGCTTGATGCCCCGGATCAGGACAATGTCTGTTTCTCGGTCGTCAGGGTGCAAAGCGCCAAAGTGACGACCGATACTGTCCAAAGCTCGGACGTACGTGCGGCGATCTTGGCACAGCCTGACCCAGCCCCGGCAGAGGTCGTTCACGCCATCGAGAAACCGAAATTCGCGGCGAAGGTCTCGCCCCTTCTCGACCTGTTTCGGAAACCCCGCGCCGACCGGGTGCAATGACCGCCGCGTCCACCAGGGACGAGATCGTCGATGCGCTGAACGCGTTGCTGGCTCAGCCTGATCTTGCAACCAGAGCGCGCCAGATCGGCGAGCGGCTGTTGGCGCAACTGTCATCGCCGATTCGCGTCACCTTGATCGGACCGCAGGACGCAGGGAAACGTCGGCTCTGCAACGCGCTACTTGGTGAGGACATCATCCCGTCCGACGGGATTTTGCCGACCTGTCAGCTTCGACACGCGGCGACCGCAAGTGTGAGCGCCACGTTGGGCGACAGGTCTACGCGCCGGTTCGACGGTTTCGATTTCGCAGGCGCCGCTGCCCAGTCGCCGTCGTTCCTGGAAATCCATGCTCCGTTGCCGCGTCTGCGCGAGATCGGCGTTCTTCTGGTCGTCACCGACGACTGGCGCAAGGAATCGCTTCCGGCCGCGCGATGGGCTGCTCCGAAAACCGACATGGTGGTTTGGGTCACCTCCAATTTCGACGCCGAGCAAAAGGCGCTTTGGCGCGCGATGCCGGACCCGTTTCGCGACCACGCCATGCTGGCGTTGACGTTCGAGCAAGACCAGCCAGTCGAAACCCGATCCGACACTTTGCGCCGCCAGCGTGAGCTGGCGCGGGATTGCTTTGTCGGCGTCTACCCAATCGCCCTGGGTGATGGGCTGCAGGCAAGCGGTGCACACCACTCGCCCGGAAGCCGGAACCTGGTGGACGCGCTTTTGCAACGCATTGATCTTGCACGCCAATCTGACCTCGACCGGGCCTTGATGTTGTTGGAACGGTTCGGCGGCGAGGCACGCGCGGCAAGGCCGAAAGCCCGGCCGCATGACGGCCGCGCGACGCCTAAGACCGACCAGGATCAGGGCATAGCACTGGAAGGCGAAGGTACGCCCCCGCAATCCGCAGCCGACGAATCGCCTTCCAGGCGACCAGATGCCCCCGGCCCCGATCGCCCCTCTTCGCAGCCATCGCCGGCCGGCTTTTTGAGTAAGAGCGCCGGCGCCCTACTCGCAGAGTTGGAGGGCGCAAGCGACGCCGACGTCTCGCAATTGGTCCTGTCCCGATGTGTCGAAACCGTCGACGAATTGTGTCAGATCATCCCGCCCGACGAGGCACTGCAAGACCTTGCGACGCAGGCCGCGGATTACATGCTCTTGCTCCAGCTCGAAGACGACGACGACGCGGCGGACGAGGCTCTGGTCGCCATGCTGCAGCTCAAGCGCAACGTCGAGATGGCGACGGCATGCTGACCTCGCCGGTTCGGATTGTCTCAGATTGCTAAAGTATGGCCCAGCGAAGCCGCAAAAAAGCCGAAGTGTAGGTCCAGTTTGGAACTGGAAGTGAAGAACAAACACAATAATCGGATCGGCGTGTCGATGGGTTTTTGCGCCGGGCGAGACCCGATCGAGTCGTGGCAACGAGCGAAATGAACGCAGAAACGAAGATAGTCACCGAAGCGTCGAGACCGGCGCAAAGCTACACCAGTCTTGTCCGCGGCGGATTTGAGCCGCTGACCCCGCTTGTCGAGCGGATGGTGGATCTGGAAAACGTCCTGATTCAATTGGAACGGCTTGGCGATCAGGCGATCGCGAAGTCCGCCGGCCAACTTCGGTTGAAGCTCCAGAGCACCGAGGCCAGCGTCACCATGATTGGCCAGGTCAAAGCCGGCAAGACCTCGCTGACCAACGCAATGATCGGCTGGCCCGACTTGCTGCCCGCCGACGTCAATCCGTGGACTTCGGTCGTGACGTCGTTGCACATGACCCCACGACTGAACACTGAGGAGAACAAGGCACGATTCCGGTTCTTCAACAGCGAAGAGTGGGACCGCCTCGTTCTGAACGGTGGTCGCGTGGGAGAGCTGGCCGGACGCGCCGGTGCCGACAGCGAAATCGAACGGGTCCGTCGTCAAATCGCGGAGATGCAGGAGAAATCGCGCCGCCGCCTTGGCCGGAAATTCGAACTGCTCCTTGGCCAATGCCACGAATACGGCGAATTCGACGGCGAACTGATCGAACGTTACGTCTGCCTCGGGGATGATTTCGAGGACGATACCGAAACCTCGAAGAGCCGCGGCCGGTTCGCCGATATCACGAAATCCGCAGAACTCTTTCTGCATCGCCCGGAATTCCCGATCGCACTTTGCCTCCGCGACACGCCCGGGGTGAACGACACCTTCATGGTGCGCGAACAGATCACGATCCGTTCGATCCGTGACAGCCGGATTTGTGTCGTCGTCCTGTCGGCGCACCAGGCGCTGTCTTCGGTGGACATGGCCCTGGTCCGGTTGATTTCGAACGTCAAATCGCGCGAGGTCCTCATTTTCGTCAATCGGATCGACGAGCTTCCGGATCCCGCCAAACAAATCCCCGAAATCCAAAAGAGCATCGTAGATACGCTGCGGGCGCATCAGGGTCCCGCGGACGCCAAAGTCATATTCGGCAGCGCGTATTGGGCCAATGTTGCCTTGCAGGGCCGTGTCGAAGATATCACGGGCGACAGCGAAACAGCGATGGAAAACTGGGCCGCCGCCAACGCCCGCGCGGATGTCCAAGACGCGGACCCCCAGGCCCTCGCATGGCGGCTGTCCGGCGTCCCCGCCCTCTTCGAGGCGATCTCGGCCCGCGTCGCCGAAGGCCCCGTCCGCGAGGTCGTCGATGACGTCGTGCGCAGCGCCAAAAACCTCGCTGGCGGCGTGAAAAGCGCCACCAATGTCGTCAGGCTTCGCCCGCGCGGCAGACCTGCCGCCCCTGTCGACCGCCGGGAACTCGCCGCCGAACTCACCCGCATCGCCAAGAACGCGCAGCAACAGATCGACCAGCAATACGACCAGGTGCTTTCTGAATTCGAGGCGCGCTTGGACCGGTCGCACAACAGTTTCCTGCAGCGTGCGACCGCGGCTCTGATCAATCACCTCGAACGCGAAGGCGATGGCAGCGCCTGGAAATACGACCCGACCGGTCTTCGGGTGCTCTTTCGGTCCGCCTATCAGCTGTTCTCGAAACGCGCCAACGACACCATCACCAGCGCCTTCGCCACGACGGCATCGGACTTTGTCGGGGTCTATCGACGGTTTGGACTGATCGACGACACGAATTTCGAGATCGAGCCACCGCGCCCGCCGCGTATTCCACCGCCGGTGTTGCTGGGCCAGACGATCGCGTTGGATCTGCAGTTGAACTGGTGGTCTCGCTGGTGGCGAAAGCGGCGTGGCTATCAGGCCTTTGCGGACGAGTTTCATGAGCTGATCCGGGCCGAAACCGCGCCCATGGTCGACGGCTTGTGCCAGGACCACGCAATCGAAGTTCGAAGAGACGCGCATCGCGCTTTGAACAACTTCATCAAAGAGCAGACGCGGCTCTTGGCCAGCCTCCTGGCGCCGAACTCCATGTCCGCAAACGGGCCGGACGCGCAGGACGTGCCCAATCGTATGGAAGAGCGGCAGAAGTCTCTCAGCGACGCCATGCACAGATTGTCAAAGATCTCGGCTTGAAGGACCAGGTAGCGACATGAAGGACATCGATATTCCAATCGAAACCGAACTGGATCCGCTTGAGGTGACGGCCGCGGACACCGAGACCCGCAAGCCGCGCGTCGCGTTGATGGGCGAATTCAGCGCCGGGAAGAGCACGCTCGCCAACCTTCTGATCGGGAAGGAGACGCTGCCAACCAAGGTGACCGCAACCCAGCTTCCGCCGGTTTGGATCGCATACGGCGATAGGTCGCCCTACCGGATTGGCATCGACGGCGAAGAAGCCGACTTCGACCTCGCGAACACCGATCAGGTCTCGCCAGCGGACACGCAATTCATCCGCGTGTTCTGCAAAAGCGACGTCCTCGAGATTTGCGATTTGATCGACATGCCCGGCATTTCCGATCCGAACATGCCGCCGGAGGTTTGGGAGCGTGTCTCTCATTTCGCCGACGCCGTGATCTGGTGCACCCATGCCACCCAAGCCTGGCGCCAAAGCGAGGCTGCTGTCTGGGAGACGTTCCCCGCCGAGTTGCAGGAAAACAGCATGCTGCTGCTGACCCGGTTCGACAAATTGACGAGCGAGCGCGATCGCCAGCGTGTCGCCCGCCGAGTGCAGAAAGAGACCGAAGGGCTGTTTCGCGGCGTCTTTCCAATTTCGCTGACCCAGGCTTTGGATGCGGGTGATGACTTCGACGCGTGGCAGGCCTCGGGCGCCAATGAATTCGCTGGTGCATTGGTCGATGTGGCGACCGCCCTGGCATCAGGTTCGACCCGACACGACGCCACCGACCATGCTGCAGACGGTAAGCGCGACGCCGACGACGACAAGGCCCGTGTACTTGTCAGGCCCGCGCAGGCCGAGCCCGAAACGGACGATCTGTCGGCAATGGCTACGGTGCGCATTACGCCACGGCGGGTCGTCCAGCCGATCAATTCGGTTGAACGAAGTGCTCGGCCGCCACGCGACGACGGCAACGTCCACGGACTCTGAGCCCAACGCGGCTGAGCTGGCCCAGGTAGAGCGGTCCAGCGCACGGTCCTGGGTGGGCCCGGAGATCTTCAAGCCATTCCGGTGGCCGACAGGTGGATGTCCGATTCCCACCTCTCGGCCTGTCCTCGCGCACAAAAGCGTCGTAACAAGGGGACATGCCCCAGTCCGTCACCGAACAGTTGGACAAGCTGCGCGCGTCCGTGCCTGACGCCCGCGTCGCCGCGTTTGTCGACTTGGAGTCAGAGCTTGTGCTTGCCAACAGCGCGTCCACCCGACTGCCTCAGGAGGATCTGGACAGAATTGCAGGTTCGGCGTCGCGCCTGCTTGCGGCAAGGGCCGATTTGATAGGCTGGGGTGGCTCGGCGATCCCAGACTTCCCCGCCGAAGCGATTCTCTTGACGACGCAGGGGACCTTTGTGTTCCTTCGCTCTCCCAAGGAAGGTAACGAAGCGTTCTGTTGTGTATGCGGCACGGATGTTGATGCGAACCAGGCTCTGGCCCACGCGCGCGCCGCGGTAGACGAACTCGCCAAAGCGCCGTAAGTGGACAGCGAAGCATCCTCAACGTGGCGGCCGCCGGGTGAACGACAAGCAACGCCTAAAGAGCATTCTCGAACGCCTCGCATCAGAGCAATCCGTGATCGAGGACGGCTGGCGGCGCATCGGCACCGGTGACCCGAAAGACCTGTATTTGGCGCTGCTCGCGGAAATCGACGAAACGGTTTTCCCAGCCGCGTTGAGTGTCAGAAACGCCGACGAAGCGGTCTTGATCCTTGACGCTGCGAACCGGCGGCTCTGTCGCATCTGCCGGCCATTGCCCGGGCCGCTGATGGGGTCCGAGGACATCGTCGACAAGCCGCTCGTGCCGTCGGATGAAGAGCGTTTGCGCCAAGTCGGCGGCTTGCTCCGGGCGCATCTCGGCACCAGTCCCTTTTCCTGGGTGCGGTCATCCCCGTCGTCAGCAAGCGACGCCACCTCGCAGGTGGGCGTACCCGCCAGCGCCCTGCAGGACCTGCAACCGGCAGAGAATCGTCCGGGATCAATCGACGCTGCGCATGCTTTTGCACGTGTCCTGCAATTCGTACGGCAAGACGCAGCCCGGTGGGCGCTGTTCCGCGACGATGCCATCTCTGAACACGGACCCGCGCCGTCCGATTCCGATTGGGCAGATCGCGCGTTGGCGTGGATGGCCGAGACGGATGCCGCAGCGGCGGCCAGCGGTCCCGGCGCCAAGTCTGACTCCGCGTTCCTTTTCGTTCTGGGCGTAGGTCCATCTGAAGACAGGCTTCTTAGCGCATCTTGCGGCGACGAAGTGATCCTGGCGCAAGTGTCTGAGCAGGCGAGCCAAACTCTGCTTCGTTTCTGGCGCGAGGCTGGATTGTAGGGGCCTGCTTCACGGATCGCATCCGCAGGCGGACCGCCGACAGGGCTCTTTCCGCAGGACGGGCTCGCGACTTTGCAATCGCCTTCGACGCAAAATGCGCTGCATCGCGCGATCGCTTGGGCACCAGCCTCACCGACTGGGCAGGTCGGCCAAAACGGCTAGGGCGACCCACAAGCGCGTCGCACATCCCGCTCAAAGCATGCGGATCACGTCCTTGTCGATCGACAGCATATAGCCGCGCCTGGCGATGTTGCGGATCAAAAGCTCGCTGACCATCTGATTGCCGAGCGCGTCGCGCAGGCGTTTGATCCGTGTGGCCCCCGAAGCCTCGTCGCAATCGGCCGCGTTCCGGCCCGAGATCATCGCCTCAATCTCGGCGCCAGACAGAACGTCCTCGTCCATCCGTGCCTCTGCCAACACCGCCAGGGTCTCGATCGCCGCCTGGGTCAGCGAGAATTCCATGTTGTTGAGATAGACCTTGCGCTCGTCGCGGCTGATGATCAGCGACGACACCTGGATGCCAGACCGCTCGATCTCGCCGACGCGGCGGTTCAGCGCGATGATTGTGATCAGAAATACAAGCGAGGCGATCAACAGCGCCGTCGAGAACAGCAGCAGGACGAAGATCACCTGCCGGTAGCTGACCAGCACCGCCGAGAACGAGGTGCCCGACTCGGCCAGGATCTCCAAGAGCTTGAGTTCGGCCTCGCTCGTCAGGTCGTCGTTCTCCACAAAGATCCGCTCGACCCGGTCGTTGAAGGCGTTGGCATCGGGCAGGTTGACGAACAGCAGGATGGAAGCCACGAGCAGGATCGCGACGATGCCGATCAGCCCGAACGCCACAACCCGGCTGCCGTAGCGCCGGGTGGCGGCTGCGTCTTTTCCGTGTTCGACCAGGCTCATGGCCTGGAGCTTAGCCGCTTTGGCGCACCGAGAGAATGCTCAATAGGATCCAGCCGCGGGCGGCCAGTTGCGCCGCGACCTGGGCGCGCACGGCGCCGGCGGTGCAATTGCTGCCCGACACGGTTAGCGTGCCGTAGTCGAGCCGCAGCGGGTTGTCCCGTTTGGCCTTATATTCGGCCACGCAGGCGGCATCGGCCGCCGAGGCGGTCAGGGCCAGGACCAGAGCCAGTATGGTGAGTGGTGTTTTCATGGCCCCGAGAATGGGCAAGGCCCCGCGGTTATTCAATAACAAAGCCTCAGGTTTAAGGCGGTTATCGGATAACGGGGGGCCGATATTGCTTAGCGCGCGGGCGGGGCGCGGAATGGGTCCATCCGAAAACGGCGCCGCATCGGAGTGGCGCCCATGACCCGAAAGGACCGCCCATGACCCATCGTCTGATCGCCACCGTCCTGGCCGCCAGTCTGGCGCTGACCAGCGCAGCCGCGACGCCGGCCCGCGCCGCCGACAGCGGCGAGATCGGCCGCTTCCTGCTTGGCGCCGGGACGCTCTTCATCATCGGCAGCGCGATCGCCAACCGCGACCGCCGCTACCGCGACAACGACCGCGTGGTGACCCGCCGGCACGTCGATCCGATCCACCGGGTGAAGCCGCGGCGAAAGGTGGTGCCGTCGGCCTGCCTGCGGTTCAACCGCTGGGACAACGGCCCGCGCCGGTTCTTCGGCAGCCGCTGTTTGTCGCGCAATATGCATCGCGCCGGCCGCCTGCCGGGCGCCTGCTACACCACGATCTGGACAAACCGCGGCACCCGCGGCGTCTATGCCGCGCGTTGCCTGCGCCGCCACGGCTGGGTCTTCGGCTAAGGCGCGGCCGACAAGTCGAGCAGGGGCCCGGTCGTCCGGGCCCATCGACGGGGCGGGCGCGTTTGCGGGGCGCCCGCCCCAATTTCGTCTTGCCGCGGGGTACGGGACCCGCTTTGCTGCGGCCATGCCGCGCAGCCTCCCCGATTTCCGCCTGGAAGCCGCCGCCATGGCCCGGGGCGCGCTGTGGGTGGCCGGGGTCGACGAGGTCGGGCGCGGCCCGCTCGCCGGGCCGGTCACCGCGGCGGCGGTGATCCTGGACCCAAATGCGATCCCCGAAGGCCTGAACGATTCCAAGCAGCTCGGCCGCGTGCGGCGCGACCGGCTGGCAACCGAGATCCACGCAACGGCCCAAGTGTCCATTGCCCATGCCAGCGTGGCCGAGATCGACCGGCTGAACATCCTGCAAGCGTCCTGCCTGGCGATGCGGCGGGCGCTGCAGGGCCTGCCGCGCGCTCCCGACCACGCCCTGATCGACGGCAACCGGCTGCCCGACGACCTGCCGTGCCCGGCCGAGCAAATCGTCAAAGGCGACCGCAAATCTCTTTCGATTTCAGCGGCTTCGATTGTGGCAAAAGTATGTCGCGACGAAATCATGGTGGGTTTGGCGCAACAACATCCGGGCTACGGCTGGGACCACAATGCCGGATATCCGACGCCGGAACATCTGGCGGCGCTCCGACATCTGGGCGCGACCCCACACCATAGGCGCTCGTTTGCGCCCGTATACAATATCTTGTAGCAAGTGAAATCTGTAACCACCTGATTCAAAAAAGAATTTGACCGCGAATCGGCTTTGACTCATCCTCTGCCCAACGAATACGGCGCGTCGAAAACGGCGTGGGGACAGAGGCAGCGATGACCAAGCACGACCGCGGTGTGGCCCAGGGCCTGCCGCTGAACACGATCCTTGCGGGCGACTGCATCGAGGTTATGCGCGGCCTACCCGAAGCCTGCGTCGATCTGATCTTCGCCGATCCGCCCTACAATTTGCAGCTCAAGACCGAACTGCACCGCCCGGACAACTCCAAGGTCGACGCAGTCGACGATGCCTGGGACCAGTTCGACAACTTCCGCGCCTATGACCGGTTCACGCGCGACTGGCTCGCCGCGGCGCGGCGGCTGTTGAAACCTGACGGCGCGATCTGGGTGATCGGGTCCTATCACAACATCTACCGGCTTGGCGCCGAACTGCAAAACCAGGGCTTCTGGATCCTCAACGACGTGGTTTGGCGCAAGTCGAACCCGATGCCGAACTTTCGGGGCAAGCGGCTGACCAACGCGCATGAAACGCTGATCTGGGCCTCGAAGGCGGAAGGTGCGAAATACAGCTTCAACTACGAGGCGCTGAAGGCGCTGAACGAGGGCATCCAGATGCGCTCGGACTGGGTCTTGCCGATCTGTACGGGCCATGAGCGGCTGAAGGACGGGAACGGCGACAAGGCGCATCCGACGCAAAAGCCCGAGGCGCTGCTGCACCGGGTGCTGGTGGGCTGCACCTCGCCCGGGGATCTGGTGCTGGATCCGTTTTTCGGCACCGGAACCACCGGCGCGGTGGCGAAGATGCTAGGGCGCGACTTCATCGGCATCGAGCGCGAGGCCGCCTATCGCGAAGTGGCCGAGAAGCGGCTGGCGACGGTGCGGCGACTGGACCGGTCGGTGCTGGAGGTCAGCGCCTCGAAGCGTGCCGCGCCGCGGGTGCCGTTCGGGCAACTGGTGGAGCGCGGGCTGTTGCGGCCGGGCGAGGTCTTGACCTCGATGAACGGCAAGACGGCGAAGGTGCGCGCCGATGGCACGCTTGTGGCGGCCGACGTGACCGGATCGATCCACCAGGTGGGCGCGGCGCTAGAGGGCGCGCCGAGCTGCAACGGATGGACCTACTGGTGCTTCATGCGGGACGGCAAGACGGTGTCGATCGACGTCCTGCGCCAACAGATCAGAGCGGAAATGACCTAGGGGTACGAAAAGGACTACCGCCGGTGCCTGTGGCCTGACACCACGGCACGACCTGGCCCCGCCGCGCCTCTCAGGCCGGCGGGGCTTTTTTGCGCCGCGCTGGACGCCACGCGCCTCGCGGCCGATTGGACCAAGACGATCCGGTGCAGATTGCCCGGTCGTCGCGGCGGCCGGTCCGCTGGCGCCGCTCACGCCCAGCCGTAGTTGAAACTGACCGAGATCCGCTCACCCTCCGACATGTTCATCGGCACCTCGTGCCGAAGCCAGCTCTCCCACAGCAGAACCTCGCCGGCCTTGGGGGTCACATACACGAAGGTCCGCAGCTCTTCGCGCGCGTCCGGCGTCCGGGCCGGGGCCGCCATCATCCGGGCCGAGCGGGGGTCCTCCAGCTTCAGCGCTGAGGCGCCGTCCGGCATGGCAACGTAGGTGGTGCCCGAGATCACCGAGTGCGGGTGGATGTGGCTGGCATGCATCCCGCCCTCGGGCAGGATGTTGATCCAGATGTCCTCGAGCTTCAGCTCCCGCCCCTCCAGATCGAATTCCAGATCCTCGGCAAACGACGCCACATGTGCGTCGAGCGCCGCCACCACGTCGGCGAAGATCGGAAACCGCCAGGGCAGATCGCTCAGCGAGGCATAGGAGGTATAGCCCGGATACCCGTTCGCCTCGCACCAGTCCTGCCCGGCCTCGTCATCCTCGGCAATGGACAGGCACGCGGCCTCCAGCTCGCCCGGATCGACCGCCCCGCGGTCGTTCAACGCGGCGCGGTAGAGGCGGGTGACGAAAAGCGATGAGATTTGTGCCATGAAGCGTCATAGCCCGGCACGGGCTATGACGACAGTGCGGCGGAGCGGGTTTTCGTAGAAAACCTGCGGGCCGCACCCCGTCTGATCCGGAGTACCGCCCTGCCCAACAGTCCCCCGGGCTGCAATCCCGGATCGCGCCCGACCCCGCCCCCCAGGGCGGGCGCGACCCCAAGTTCTTTGTCATGGTTGGATTGGTGCGCTGAAGCGCAGGTTACAACTTGCTGAAGAGTTTTGCGCCCGATATTCATTCGTCGCCGAGTGGCAAACCCGACCGACCTAATGACCTTCCAGGAAGTAATGAACTTCATGAACCATGTTTGGCATCGCTTTGCGCAAGCATTCAAATTCCTATATGGACTACCGAGTGCATTGTTGATTTCAGGTGCCATAATCGAGACGTTCAGATTTCTCGAGATAATTGGTGCTGCTGCCAGAAAATTTAGACAAATATCCAACGCATGGTGGGATTGGCTATTCTCGGTATTACGCCTTGAGTTCGAATTTGATTCTGACATGCTGACGGTGACATCACTTCTCACACTGCCACTATTAACTACTTTCATCCATCGATTATTCTGGAAGGGTAATAGAAAAATTCCAGATCTATTTCTGCCACGTGGAAATAACATAATATTTTGGTCAATTTTGAGTTATACTTCCACAATTATAATCATTTTGTCGTTTGATGTGACGGTCGAAATTTTGGAGATCTTTAGAGCGGGCGCGTTTAGGGCGATTGCCATTGCATTCATTTTCCTATCGTCGGCTGTCCTCGTGGGCGCACTTTTTTTCTTGGTTATGCTTTTATACGGTACAATATTGCATCTATTCCCGAATTTGGAGAGATTTTTTTTAAGTGCTGGCAGATTGATTTTCGTCACTTTTGTTATTATTGGTATGATATTGTTCGTTGGGCAATATATTGTGCTTTTGATGCCTGAGAATATTGGGGGAAATTTGCGGGAGTGGGTAATTGATTTTCATCAAGATAAGTTTGAGGGAGAAAAAAAATTTGCCGAGGAGATGTTATTAGTTATATTGGCGATAATATATCTTCTTATCATAATTTTATCGCCACTCCAAAAAGTTTCTATTTATATCGTTTGTTGGGTCGGGTTGTTTTGGGTGTCAGATTCGGTTGGCTTCTGGCTCGATGAGTATGCTCTCCCATTTTTGAATGAACTCTGATGCCGGGTATTCCCGATATCGCTTGCAAACGCCGCACGCCCCCCCTATACGACCCGCTCCATACCCACTCCACCGGATTTGGGGTGACCTTCGGGGCCCTCCGGTGATGTTACAAAGGACAAGGCGCATGAACGCCAGCGAATTGCGGGAGAAGACTCCCGACCAGCTCCGCGACGAGTTGGCCAATCTAAAGAAAGAATCGTTCAACCTGCGTTTTCAGCAGGCGACCGGGGCGCTCGAGAACACCGCGCGGATGCGGGTGGTCAAGCGTGATACCGCGCGCGTGTTGACCATCCTGAACGAAAAGGCCGCCGCTGCGGCAACGACCGAGGCGGAGGACTAACGATGCCGAAGAGAATCCTGCAAGGCACCGTGACGTCGGACCAGAACGACCAGACCGTGACGGTTCAGGTCGTGCGCCGCTACAAGCATCCGCTGCTGCAGAAGACGATCAAAAAGTCGAAAAAATACCGCGCCCATGACGCGGCCAACCAGTTCAAGGTCGGCGACCAGGTCCGCATCCAGGAATGCGCGCCGATCTCGAAAACCAAACGCTGGGAGGTGATCGCGACCTAGCGCTCACATCTCAGTCTAACGAAACCCTGGGGGATCTAACCAGAACAGCCCCCAAAGGTCGGGAGACACCCAATGATCCAGATGCAGACCAATCTGGATGTCGCTGACAATTCCGGCGCACGCCGGGTGCAGTGCATCAAGGTCCTCGGCGGGTCGAAGCGGAAATACGCCTCTGTCGGCGACATCATCGTGGTGTCGGTCAAAGAAGCGATCCCGCGCGGCCGTGTCAAAAAGGGCGACGTCCGCCGCGCCGTCGTGGTGCGCACCGCCAAGGAAGTGCGCCGCGAAGACGGCACCGCGATCCGCTTTGACCGCAACGCCGCTGTGATCCTCACCAACAACAACGAGCCCGTCGGCACCCGGATCTTCGGCCCCGTGGTGCGCGAACTTCGCGGCAAGAACTTCATGAAGATCATTTCGCTCGCTCCGGAGGTGCTCTGATGGCCGCGAAACTCAAAAAGGGCGATAAGGTCGTCGTGCTCGCCGGCAAGGACAAGGGCAAGGAAGGCGAGATCGTCAGCGTCGATCCCAAGTCCGGCAAGGCGGTGGTCGACGGCATCAACATCGCCATCCGTCACCAGCGCCAGACCCAGGCCGACCAAGGCGGCCGCCGACCCAAGGCGATGCCGATCGATCTTTCGAACCTCGCCTATCTCGACGCCAACGGCAAGCCGACCCGCGTGGGTTTCCGCATGGAAGGCGACAAGAAGGTTCGGTTCGCCAAGACCACGAAGGACGTGATCGATGCTTGATGCCGCCACCTATACCCCGCGCCTCAAGACGCTTTATCAGGACACGATCCGCGCTGCGCTGAAGGACGAGTTCTCGTACTCCAACGACATGCAGATCCCGCGGCTCGACAAGATCGTGCTGAATATCGGCTGTGGCGCCGAGGCCGTGCGCGACAGCAAGAAGGCCAAGTCGGCGCAAGAGGACCTGACCGCGATTGCCGGCCAGAAGGCGGTGATCAACATCGCGAAGAAGTCCATCGCGTCGTTCCGCGTCCGCGAGGGCATGCCGCTCGGCGCCAAGGTGACGCTGCGCGGTGATCGGATGTACGACTTCCTCGACCGCCTGATCACCATCGCGATGCCCCGCGTCCGCGACTTCCGAGGCGTGAAGCCCAGCTTTGATGGCCGCGGCAACTTCGCCATGGGCTTTAAGGAACACATCGTCTTCCCCGAGATCGACTACGACAAGGTCGACGAGGTCTGGGGCATGGACATCATCATCACCACCACGGCGGATAGCGACGCCGAGGCCAAGGCGCTGTTGAAGGCCTTCAACATGCCCTTCCGCGCCTGAGCCGAGGAGACACCGAGACATGGCAAAGAAAGCAATGGTCGAACGCGAGAAGAAGCGGCAGAAGCTGGCGGATAAATACGCCGCCAAGCGCGCTGCGCTGAAAGAGATCGCCAACGACGCGGACAAGCCGATGGAAGAGCGCTTCAAGGCCCGCCTGAAGCTGGCGAAGCTGCCGCGCAATTCCTCGGCCACCCGTCTGCACAACCGCTGCCAACTCACCGGACGCCCGCATGCGTACTATCGCAAGCTGAAGGTCAGCCGGATTGCGCTCAGGGACCTCGGCTCGATGGGCCAGATCCCTGGCCTGGTCAAGTCGAGCTGGTAAGGAGGAGACAACATGAACGATCCTCTCGGAGATATGCTCACCCGGATCCGCAACGCCCAGCTGCGCGGCAAGTCCACCACCCTGACGCCGGCCTCGAAGCTGCGCAAATGGGTCTTGGACGTGCTCGCCGACGAAGGCTACATCCGCGGCTACGAGGAAACCAAGGACGACCGCGGTCACCCGGCGATCGAGATCAGCCTGAAATACTATGACGGCCACCCGGTCATCAAAGAGCTCAAGCGCATCTCGAAGCCCGGCCGCCGGGTCTATATGGGCGTGAAAGACATCCCCTCGGTCCGCCAGGGCCTCGGCGTGTCGATCGTCTCGACGCCCAAGGGCGTGATGTCGGATGCCTCAGCCCGCAGCCAGAATGTTGGCGGCGAAGTGCTCTGCACCGTGTTCTAAGGAGAACGCAGATGTCTCGAATTGGAAAACGCCCCGTCGAGTTGCCCTCCGGCGTCACCGCCGCGGTCTCGGGCCAGACGGTCGAGGTCAAGGGCCCGAAAGGCACCCGCAGCTTCACCGCTACCGACGACGTCACGCTGGCGGTCGAGGACAACGCCGTCACCGTCACGCCGCGTGGGCTCAGTAAGCGCGCCCGCCAGCAATGGGGCATGTCGCGCACCCAGGTCGCGAACTGCGTCACCGGCGTCACCCAGGGCTTCAAGAAAGAGCTCGAAATCAACGGCGTCGGCTACCGTGCCAACATGCAGGGCAACAAGCTGGTCCTGAACCTCGGTCTCAGCCACGACGTGAATTTCGAGGTGCCCGACGGCGTGACCGTGACCACGCCGAAGCAGACCGAGATCGTCGTCGAGGGCATCGACCAGCAGCAGGTCGGCGAGGTCGCCGCGCAGATCCGCGAATGGCGCAAGCCCGAGCCGTACAAGGGCAAGGGCATCAAGTACAAAGACGAATACATCTTCCGCAAGGAAGGCAAGAAGAAGTAAGGACCAGCGACATGGCAAACAGCAAACGGACATTGTTCCTCAAGCGCCGCCTGCGCGTCCGGAACAAGCTTCGCAAGGTGAACGCCGGGCGCCCGCGCCTTTCCGTCCACCGCTCGAACAAGAACATCAGCGCCCAGTTGATCGACGACGTCAACGGCGTGACCCTGGCCTCGGCCTCGAGCCTCGAAAAGGACCTGGGCGTCGTCGGCAAGAACAACGTCGAAGCCGCCACCAAGGTCGGCGCGGCGATCGCCGAGCGCGCCGCGAAGGCTGGCGTGACCGAGGCCTATTTCGACCGGGGCGGTTTCTTGTTCCACGGCAAGGTCAAGGCCTTGGCGGATGCGGCGCGCGAGGGCGGGCTGAAGATCTAAATGCGGGCGAAACCGCCCCGATGACCTGGGAGCCCTCGGGCTCACCGAGGTTGGACAACCAAAGGCGCCGAGGCGCCGTTATGACAGGAGGCCAGCTTGGCCAGAGAACCACAACGTGATGGCGGCCGCGGCCGCCGCGACCGCGACGAAGCGCCCGAATTCGCCGACCGCCTGGTCGCCATCAACCGCGTCTCGAAGACCGTCAAGGGCGGCAAGCGCTTCGGCTTCGCCGCGCTCGTCGTCGTCGGCGACCAGAAAGGCCGCGTCGGCTTCGGCAAGGGCAAGGCCAAGGAGGTCCCCGAGGCGATCCGCAAGGCCACCGAATCCGCCAAGCGTGGCATGATCCGGGTGCCGCTGCGCGAAGGCCGCACGCTGCACCACGACGTCGAGGGCCGCCACGGCGCCGGCAAGGTGGTGATGCGCACCGCGCCCGCCGGGACCGGGATCATCGCCGGCGGCCCGATGCGCGCGGTGTTCGAGATGTTGGGCATCCAGGACGTTGTCGCCAAATCGCTGGGCAGCCAGAACCCCTACAACATGGTCCGCGCCACCGTCGACGGGCTGCAGCGCATGGCGAGCCCCCGCATGGTCGCCCAACGCCGCGGCAAGAAGGTCGCCGACATCCTGCCCAAGCGGGACGAGGCTCCGTCCGGGCCCACCGACGAGGCGGTCGAAACCAACGCGGCCCCGGCCGAAGCAGGAATTTAAGCCATGGCCAAAACCATCGTCGTCAAACAAATCGGCTCCCCGATCCGCCGCCCCGCCAAACAGCGCCAAACGCTGATCGGCCTCGGCCTCAACAAGATGCACAAGACCCGCGAGCTGGAGGACACGCCCAGCGTCCGCGGCATGGTCGCCAAGATCCCGCATCTGGTGGAGATCGTCGAAGAGCGGGGGTGAGGGCTGGACCTGGCTGTAAGGCCCGGCAGACGCATCTGTGGAGAGTCTGAGGCACGAAGGGGCGGAGCCTTGGGTTCACCAATGCTCAACACAGTCCCAGACTTGGTTCGGGCTACGCGACTAAGCAACGCCTCGGAATTAGCCGGGGCGGATTCTTTTGTCGCGCCAGTGGATGTTATTGGTCGAAATACCGCGTGCCAATGAATGGTGACCAATGGTTGCTTCGCATGGGGCGCATGTGTGCCATCGACCGTAGCGACTTCATCGGACGCATTCTGCGCATTGATTTCATTCGTGGCATCTGGCGCATCGGTCGCATTGGTCCACCACTTGCCTCTGGCATGAACAGCGCTGGGTTGTTGCCTCTGTCATACAACCAACCATTCTCAAACCATCCAAGCAGTTTGCCCGAGAACGAGTAGACCTTGCTGTCTGAAAAATATGCAACAGGGTTGCCGTCCCAAGTATAGAGGTGTTCACCGTCTGGCGAGTAGCATTTCGCCTCGCCGTTCTGATCATAGAACTCCATTGAATCGAATCCGTCTGTAGTTTGAGTGGGCTACAAATATAGCGTGCCTATGCGTGAATGACAACAAAATAGAGTGTGCGAAGCTACGAATGTTCGCACTTTGTTTCTTTCAGGCTTACTGCGATGTCGTTGGCGATATTGTCAGTGTGCCAACCCGCGCGGAATCAAGCCGAAGGCGCCGCGCGAGCGCCTGACCGGTCCGGCGGGCAGGCGCTTTGGCGTCGCAGGCGCAAAGCTCAAATCGAGGATGTATTTGGCTGCCATAAAGCGCGCCGAGCAACCGTAGGAGCGCCTCCCCCCCGGTCAGGCGCCCGCGCGGCTTGTGGAGCGCGGTATGTGACGCTCGATGGACCCAATCACCGGACACCCCAGCGTCTCTTGCAGCGCGGCCACCAACTCGTCCACCGTCTCGGTCGACACGAACAGCCCGCCGGTTTCGTCCGCCAGGCAGCGGCTGACCGACGTCGACGTGTGCGGGTCTTGTTCTGGATTGTTCCAAGCGAAGAAATCGACCGCCACGCGGAAGCCGATCACATGCACCGTCAGGTCCCGCGCCTCGGCCCGCAGCGCCCGGCCGAGGGCGCAGGGGCGGCCGCCGCAGGTCTCGTTGCCATCGGTCACCAGCACGACGACCCCCGACGCGTTGCGGTAGTCCAGAATCTCGGCGGCGGTCTCGACGGCCGCCGTCAGGGGCGTCAGGCCGTTCGGCCGCAAGCCGTCCACCGCGGCGATGACCGGGTCCGCAGCCTCCACCCGCGGCGCAAACCGTAGATCGAGATTGTTGCAAGGCCCGGCGGGGCCGGGGCCGTATATCAACAGGCCGACGCGGCGGAACGGAGCGATCTGCGGCATCGCCCGCCGCATCGCCGCGCGCGCCTCGGTGATCCGTGTGGTCTCTCCAGTGTCAAAGCTGATCTCGTCCATCGAGGCGGAGCCGTCGAAGACCAGCATCGCATCGACCGAGCAATCGCCCACCTGCGCGCCCGGCGCGCTTGCGCTCAGGCTCAACGCCACGGCGGCGAGGGCGGCTATCAGTCCGGCCGGTTTCATTCCGTCACCCTGCCACCGGCGGACAGCCAAGTCCAACGCGCAGACCGAAGAACCCATGCACGCAACACAACCCGACCATTCCAAGACATCGCTGGTGCTCTGCCGCGCCTGGGTCTACCCGATGCCCACACGGACTCTCCAAAGGACCAAGACTTATGTCCCGTCGCACCGGCTTCGCCGCCCGCCTGTTCACCCGCCTGAAATCCGCGCTGAGGGCCGGCCCATGCCCCCACTGGGCCGACTACCTGCACGACAAACCCTCGCGTTAACAGGTTAACCGAGCAATATCAGCGCCTTGCGAATTTCCGAGCTCGGAAATCCCTCGGACTCACCCCGCTGGCGTCCGTCCCATAATCATGTGCGCCACCTTCTCGCCGATCATCATCGACGGCGCATTGATGTTCCCGTTGGGGATCGACGGCATGATCGAGGCGTCGGCCACCCTCAGACCCTCCACTCCGTGAACCCGCGCCTCGGGATCGACCACGGCCATCGCGTCAGTTCCCATCTTGCAGGTCCCGCAGGGATGGTAGGCCGACCCGGCGTTGGCCCGCACGTAGGCGTCGAGATCGGCGTCCGAGGTCACCTCGGACCCCGGCTCCATCTCCGGGCCGCGGCAGAAGTCGAAGGCCGGCTGCGCCGCGATCTCGCGCGCGATACCGATCGCGGTGCGGAAGTCCTTGAAATCCTTTGCTGACGACAGCCCGTTCAACACGATCCGTGGCGCCGCGAAGGGGTCGGCCGAGGCCAGCCACACCCGCCCGCGGCTCTCCGACCGGACCGGGCCGACGTCGAAGGAATAGCCGTCCTTGTCGGGCGGCAGGGTCCAGTTTTCCATGAAATAGGGCCAGAAGTGGAACTGGATGTCGGGGTGACCGGCGTCGGGCCCGCTCTGGAAGAACCCGCCGACCCGGCTCGGCCCCGAGGCTGCGGGGCCAGTCTTGAACAGATACCATTGCAGCCCCGCCAGGATCACCCGATCCCGCCGCAACAGCTTGTTCTTGCCGATGCCCCTGTGCGGGCTGAGGTATTTCAGGTGCACCTCTAGGTGGTCCTGCAGGTTCTCGCCGACGCCGGGCAGGTCCTGCACCACCTCGATGCCGTGGCTGCGGAGTGCGTCCGCCGGGCCCATCCCCGACAGCATCAAGAGCTGCGGCGACTGGAACGCGCCCGCCGCCAGGATCACCTCGCGCGCAGCGCGCGCCTCGACGTCTCGGCCACGGTGCCGGTAGGCGACGCCCACCGCGCGCCCATTTTCGATCAGCACCCGCGTGGCCCAAGCCTCGGTCAGCAGCGTCACGTTCGCCCGCTGCGCTGCCGGTCGCACGCAGGCCCGCGCCGTGCCCGACCGCCAGCCGCTGTCGATATTGGCGTCGAACGAGGTCACGCCCTCCTGCGGCCCGCCGTTATAGTCCGATGGCTGGGCATACCCCGCCTGAGCGCCGGCCTCCAGAAACGCCTCTTCGATCGGATGGTTGCCGGTGAACCGTTGCACCTGCACCGGGCCGGAGCCGCCGCGCAGGTCGCTGGTCTCGATGCTTTTGAAGTAGGGCCCGACGTCGTCCCAGCCCCAACCGGCGGCGCCCTCACGCGCCCAGCGGTCGTAATCCTCAGGGTGCCCGCGGACATAAACCATGCCGTTCAACGACGACGAGCCGCCCACCACCTTGCCCCTGGGCTGCATCAGGCGGCGGTGGTTCATATGCGGCTCGGGTTCGGTCTCGAAGGACCAGGTCCGGGGCCCGCCGTTGAAGGTATAGCGCGCGCCGGCCGGGATCGTCGTGGTCCAGTGCCGGTCGGAGAGCCCGGCCTCGAGCAGCAGCACGCGCGTGGCGGGATCCTCGGAGAGGCGGTAGGCGAGAAACCCGCCCGCCGATCCGGATCCGACGATGATGTAGTCGTAGTCTGACATGTTCGGCGCCTCGCCCGCTTTGGGGGGAAGCTAGTGCAGGACGCGACGGGATGGAATTGCAATGGCCGGGGGTTGGCTTGGAGTGGGCACGGCGGGGCTGCGCCCCTTGACTCCGTGCCCGGTTTAGAGCTCGAGAGTTCACTCCTAGCCGAGTCTCGATCTTCCCGGATCCGACCCGACGGTTTTACACAAGCCGGACTCCGGGGGCTGTCTGCGGCAGCCGCCTATTCGCCGGGCACCACGCGGGTGCGCAGGAAATAGGGCGGCGGGCCGTCGGTCGGGACTGGAACGCCGTCGCGGTTCCAGACGAAGCGGTCGACGCGGCGCCAGTCGGTGAAGGCCTCCGTCACTCGGGGCCGGTCGCCCAAATCCAGGCGGAAGCCCAGGACCTTGCCGGTTTCGAGCCGCAATTCGATCTCGCGGTCGTCGGTGCGGTAGGTTAGCGCGCCGCGCAACCCCAGCACGACCTGCCTGTCGGCCTCGCGCAGGCGTACGGGCGGCGCCAGGCTGTGATAGACGATTTCGCTTCGCAGATCGGCGTGGCGGTTCAGTGCGTAGGCCAGGCCCGGGTCGTCGGCGGGCAGCCGCAGCTCGGCCTCAAGCACCGGGAACGGCTTGCGCAGGACCGGCGGCAGGCCGTCGTCGGTCCACCAGGCATAGCCGCCCGCCGCGGCCAGGGCGATCGCGGTGAGCGCGATCCAGTCCCAAAGGCCGAGCCCGCGCCGGCGCGGCGAACCCGTCTCTGGCGCGGCTCTGCCGCCCGGTGCGTCCCGGTCCGGCGCGGCGGTCTCGTCCGGTGCCGCCTGGACCGGCGCGCTCCGCGCGCGCACCCGCCAGCGCACCGCCAGCACCGCGGCCAACACCGCCCCGATCAGTGCGCCTACCGGCATCCCGCCCGTCGCGGCCCCCATCGCCAGCGCGCCCTGCTGATTGTCGGCGCCGGCAAGGGTTCCGATCAGGATGATGCCGAAGAACCCGACGGCGCCTCCCAAGACGGCGCCGAGAAGCCCGGCAAAGAGTGCAAGCAGGATCGTCATGGCATCCGTCTCTCGCTTGGCCACAGCCTAACAGAGCCCCATTGATTCCCCCAAAACATCCTCCGTCGTCCAGCGCGTTCCCGATATTTTAATATTAATTTCAGATGGTTAAGAGATTGCCCGCACTCCCTCCCACCTGAGCCGCCTGCCCTTGAACGTAGGGCGAAACCAGTCTATACGCGCCACTTCGGGCTGACACGCCCATCACGTCAAAACCAAGAAATGCCGTGGCCGTCCCATCTCGCTTCGGGGGCGCGTCCGGCCAAGGAGAAGCGACATGAAACTGCATGAGTTGCGGGACAATCCCGGCGCGTCGAAAAAGGCGAAACGGGTGGGCCGTGGACCCGGATCCGGTAAGGGCAAGACCGCCGGGCGCGGCATCAAGGGCCAGAAATCCCGGTCGGGCGTGGCGATCAACGGCTACGAGGGCGGTCAGATGCCGCTTTATCAGCGGTTGCCGAAGCGCGGCTTCAACAAGCCCAATCGTAAGAAATTCGCCGTGGTGAACCTTGGCATCCTCGCCAAATTCATCGAAGCCGGCAAGATCGACGTCAAGAAACCGATCACCGAGGACGTGCTGGTCGAAAGCGGCCTGGTGCGCCGCAAGCTCGACGGAGTCCGGGTGCTCGCCAAAGGCGAGTTCGCTGCCAAGGTCGATCTGCAGGTCACCGGCGCCAGCGCCTCGGCTCGCGACGCGGTCGAGAAGGCCGGCGGCTCGCTGACGGTCACGGCTGCGCCAGCGGCGGAATAAGTGGTTGTGGGGCGGGCGTCCCGCCCTTACATCGCTTGCAGTAGTTTTCCAGGCGCCGTTCCGAGCGATCGGCAGGGCGCTCGTCAGGCCTGAGGGCCTTTCTCGCTGGCGACAGCGAAAAGAGCCCTGAAGGACGCGATGAGCGGCCTGCACCGGCAAAGGACGGCGCGCCGACGAAAGAGACCGCGCATATGGCATCTGCAGCAGAGCAAATGGCCTCCAACCTCAGCTGGGGGGCGTTCGGCAAGGCCACCGAGCTTCGGCAGCGCATCCTATTCACCATCGGGCTTCTGATCGTCTATCGGATCGGCACCTACATTCCAGTGCCCGGCATCGATGCGCAGGAACTGCGCGCGTTCTTCGATCAGGCCGCGGCCGGTCTGGGCGGCGTCCTGAACATGTTCACCGGCGGCGCGATCAGCCGGATGGGCATCTTCGCTTTGGGCATCATGCCCTATATCTCGGCCTCGATCATCGTGCAGCTTCTGGCGGCCATGTACCCGCCGCTGCAGCAGCTGAAGAAAGAGGGCGAGCAGGGGCGCAAGAAGATCAACCAGTACACCCGCTACGGCACGGTGTTTCTGGCCACCTTCCAGGCTTACGGCCTCGCGGTGTCGCTGGAGGCCGGCGATCTGGCCACCGACCCAGGCTGGTATTTCCGCGCCGCCACCGTGATCACCCTGGTCGGCGGCACGATGTTCCTGATGTGGCTGGGCGAGCAGATCACCGCCCGCGGCATCGGCAACGGCATCTCGCTGATCATCTTCGTCGGCATCATCGCCGAGATCCCCGCCGCCCTGGCGCAGTTCTTCGAATCCGGCCGCACCGGCGCGTTGTCGACCCCGGTGATCCTGGGCGTGATCGTGATGCTCTTGGCGACGTTGACCTTTGTGGTGTTCATGGAGCGATCTTTGCGCAAGATCCACATCCAGTACCCGCGCCGCCAGGCGGGCATGAAGGTCTACGAGGGCGGCTCGTCGCATCTGCCGATCAAGGTCAACCCGGCCGGCGTGATCCCGGCGATCTTCGCCTCGTCGCTGCTGTTGCTGCCGACGACGATCGCCACCTTCAGCCAGTCGCAATCGGGCCCGGTGATGGCGACGATCCTGGCCTATTTCGGCCCCGGCCAGCCGCTCTATCTGGCGTTCTTCGCCGGCATGATCATCTTTTTCACCTTCTTCTACACCTTCAATGTGTCGTTCAAACCCGAGGATGTGGCCGAGAACCTCAAGAACCAGAACGGCTTCGTCCCCGGTATTCGGCCCGGCAAGAAGACCGAGGAATACCTGGAATACGTCGTCACCCGGGTGCTGGTTCTGGGCTCGGCCTATCTGGCGCTGGTGTGCCTCTTGCCCGAGATGGTGCGGGCCGAGCTGGCGATCACCGCCTATTTCGGCGGCACCTCGATCCTGATCATCGTCTCGGTGGGCATGGACACGGTGCAGCAGATCCAAAGCCACCTTTTGGCGCATCAATACGAAGGGCTGATCGAGAAATCACAGCTGCGCGGAAGACGGCGCGGCGGCAAGACCGGCAAAAAGGCCCCGGCGCGGCGCTGACGCCCGTGCCGCAAAGGCCGCGGCAAAACGAGGGACATGTCCATGAACATCATTCTGCTCGGCCCGCCGGGGGCCGGTAAGGGAACGCAGGCCCGCATCCTGGTCGACGACCGCGCAATGGAACAGCTGTCGACCGGCGACATGCTGCGGGCGGCGCGCACCAGCGGCACCGAAATGGGCAAGATCGTTGCCGACGTGATGGACCGCGGCGATCTGGTCACCGACGAGATCGTCATCGGCTTGATCCGCGAACGGTTGCAGGGCGAGGACCCGGCGGGCGGCTATATCTTCGACGGCTTCCCGCGCACTTTGGCCCAAGCCGATGCGCTGGGGGCTTTGCTGCAAGAGACCGGCAAAACGCTCGATGCTGCAGTCGAGATGCAGGTCGACGACGAAGTGCTGGTACAACGGATCCTGGGCCGCGCCGAAGAGGCGAAGGCCGCCGGACAGCCGGTGCGCGCCGACGATAACGAGGACTCCTTACGCATCCGCCTGATGGCCTATTACAAGCAGACCTCTCCCCTGATCGGTTACTACCACGCCAAGGGCAAGCTGAGGCCGGTCGACGGGCTGGGCGAAATCGACGAGGTCGCGGGCGCGATCAAGGGCGCGCTCGGCTGATCCTCGACGGACCGTCTTGGAAATTGTAGTTTTCTGGAATTCAACCCGGAGTGCTTGCGATGCGTGCCTTCTTTCTGCCTGTAGTGTTCTGCCTGGCGGCAAGCGCCGTGCATGCCGAACGGTTGGTCACGAATCCGGAAATGTGCAAGTCGGACGCCTCGGATGTTGGTCAGGAAGAGGGCTTGACGCTCGAACCCACGGGATACTGGGAGATCGAGTACCATTGCGACTTCGACCGGCCCATCGACCTGCATTGGGATAGCTTCCATACGCAGTCTCGTGCAGGGTACTGCGAGTCGCCGGGTCCCGACATCGAACCGACGGTTTTCGTGATCCAGATGGGCGACTACGAGCCTGGATTGGTTCGGATATGGCAGATGGGCACTGCCGAGCCGATCGAATTTCAAGCCTGCCCGTGACGGCGAAGCACACCAATGCGCTCGGCCCCTTGACGGCCTCCGGCCAAGCCCCTATTTCACGCCATCTCGACAAGAGAATCGGCTGCAGCCCGGGGTCGCACCCCGCCAGTCAAGAGAAAATGTGAAATGGCCCGCAGGTCTTTGAAAAACCGGCGGGTTTTGGTTGTGAAAAAAGGTTCTGGAACCACGGAACCGCAACGACGAAGGACATAATCACAGTGGCACGTATCGCCGGGGTCAACATCCCCACCGCCAAGCGCGTTCCCATCGCGCTGACTTACATCCATGGCATCGGCCAGTCGACCGCCCGAGGCATCTGCGAGGCGGTCGGCATCGACGTATCGCGCCGGGTCAACGATCTTTCCGACGCCGAGGTCTTGCAGATCCGTGAGCATATCGACGCCAATCTGCAGGTCGAGGGCGATCTGCGCCGTGAGGTGCAGATGAACATCAAGCGTTTGATGGACCTGGGCTGCTACCGTGGCCTGCGCCACCGCCGCAACCTGCCGGTCCGCGGCCAGCGCACCCATACCAACGCCCGTACCCGCAAGGGCCCGGCCAGGCCGATCGCCGGCAAGAAGAAGTAGGGGGCAGGCACATGGCACGCGACAAAACCCGCATCAAGCGCAAGGAACGCAAGAACATCGCCGCCGGCGTGGCGCATGTGAATTCGTCCTTCAACAACACCAAGATCCTGATCTCGGACGTGCAGGGCAATGCGATCGCCTGGTCGTCGGCCGGCACCATGGGCTTCAAGGGCTCACGCAAGTCGACGCCCTATGCGGCGCAGATGGCCGCCGAAGATGCCGGCAAGAAGGCGCAGGAGCATGGCGTCAAAACGCTCGAGGTCGAGGTGCAGGGCCCGGGCTCGGGCCGAGAATCGGCGTTGCGCGCACTGGCTGCCGTGGGCTTCAACATCACGTCGATCCGCGACGTGACGCCGATCGCCCATAACGGTTGCCGCCCGCCGAAGCGTCGCCGGGTCTGATCACCTTTCGCGGGCGGCCCGTCCGGGCGGCCCGGTTCCGTCATTTGATTACCTCGGGCGTCGCCTGCCTTCCGGACATGGGGCAGGGGACAGGAATGGAGGCAAGAACCCATGATCCATAAGAACTGGCAGGAACTGATCAAACCGATGCAGCTGGAGGTCAAGCCCGGCAACGACGCCGCGCGCCAGGCCACCGTGGTCGCCGAACCGTTGGAGCGCGGCTTCGGCCTGACGCTGGGCAACGCGATCCGCCGGGTGCTGTTGTCGTCGCTGCAGGGCGCGGCGATCACGTCTGTGCAGATCGACAATGTGCTGCACGAGTTTTCGTCCGTCGCCGGCGTGCGCGAGGACGTCACCGACATGGTGCTGAACCTCAAGGGTGTGGCGATCCGGATGGAGGTCGAGGGGCCGAAGCGTCTGTCGATCTCGGCCAAGGGCCCGATGGTGGTGACCGCGGGCGATATCTCCGAAAGCGCCGGCATTGAGATCCTCAACAAGGACCACGTCATCTGCCACCTCGACGAGGGCGCGGATCTGTTCATGGAACTGACCGTCGACACCGGCAAGGGCTATGTCGCCGCCGACAAGAACCGGCCCGAGGACGCGCCGATCGGCATGATCCCGGTCGATGCGATCTATTCGCCGGTCCGCAAGGTCAGCTACGACGTGCAGCCGACCCGCGAGGGCCAGGTGCTGGACTACGACAAGCTGACGCTGAAGCTGGAAACCGACGGCTCGGTCACGCCCGACGACGCCGTGGCCTATGCCGCGCGGATCATCCAGGACCAGCTGTCGATCTTCGTCAATTTCGACGAGCCGGAACAGGCCGGCCGTGCCGACGAGGATGACGGGCTGGAATTCAACCCACTGCTTCTGAAGAAGGTCGACGAGCTGGAGCTGTCGGTGCGCTCGGCGAACTGCCTGAAGAACGACAACATCGTCTATATCGGCGATCTCATTCAGAAGACCGAGGCCGAGATGCTGCGCACGCCGAATTTCGGCCGCAAATCCTTGAACGAAATCAAGGAGGTGCTGTCGGGCATGGGGCTGCACCTGGGCATGGATGTCGAGGAATGGCCGCCCGAGAACATCGAGGATCTGGCGAAGAAGTTCGAAGACCAGTTCTGATCTTCGCGGAACAAGGCGTTTCGAAACGCCTTTGGAAAGGGCCTTCGAAGGCCCTTTCGCCACAGACCGGGCGTCCCGCCCCAAGGAGAGCCGGTGACACGCATCGCCGGCCGGACAAAGCAAAACCGCCCGTAGAGGGCACATGGAGTAAAAAAAATGCGTCACGCCCGCGGCTATCGCCGCCTGAACCGCACCCACGAGCACCGCAAGGCGCTTTTCGCCAACATGGCCGGCTCGCTGATCGAGCACGAGCAGATCAAAACGACGCTGCCCAAGGCCAAGGAACTGAAACGCGTTGCCGACAAGCTGATCACGCTGGGCAAGCGCGGCGATCTGCATGCCCGCCGCCAGGCGGCGAGCCAGCTTAAGCAGGACGCCCATGTCCAGAAGCTCTTTGACGTGCTCGGGCCGCGCTATGCCGAGCGCCAGGGCGGCTATACGCGGGTCTTGAAGGCCGGCTTCCGCTATGGCGACATGGCACCGATGGCGATCATCGAATTCGTCGACCGCGATACCGAGGCCAAGGGCGCGGCGGATCGCGAACGGCTTGCCGCCGAAGAGGCCGCCGAAGACTGAGCCCCGCGGCGCCGGGCTTGGCGCCGGCGCCGAACACCGCCAGGAGTTGCGCCGCCTTCGGCGTCGCCGGAGGCCCGCGCACGGCGCGGGCCCGGAGCCTGGCTGCGCCAGGCCGCTTCGCGGAGCGTATTTGCGACGAGAAGAAGGCCGGGCGCGCTTTTCTTAAGGGCGGCGCGGGCGTAGCATGGCGGCGCATGGCCGATCTCTTCGACACCCTGCCGGACCCGGAAACCAGCACCGCCCCGCGCCCGCTGGCCGACCGGCTGCGCCCGAAAAAACTCTCCGAGGTCATCGGCCAGGACCAGGTGCTCGGCCCCGATGGTCCGCTGGGTGTCATGTTGGCCTCAGGCTCGCTCGGCTCGCTGATCTTCTGGGGTCCGCCCGGGGTCGGTAAGACCACCATCGCCCGGCTCCTGGCCGACGAGACCGACCTGCATTTCGTCCAGATCAGCGCCATCTTCACCGGCGTCGCGGACCTCAAAAAGGTCTTCGAGGCGGCCAAGATCCGCCGCGCCAATGGGCAGGGTACGCTGCTTTTCGTCGACGAGATCCATCGCTTCAACAAGGCCCAACAAGACGGGTTCCTGCCGCATATGGAGGACGGCACCATCCTGCTGGTGGGCGCGACCACCGAAAACCCGTCCTTCGAGTTGAACTCGGCCCTGCTCAGCCGCGCCCAGGTTCTGGTGCTCGACCGTTTGTCTCTGGCCGACCTCGAGCTTCTGGCACAACGCGCCGAACGCGATCTGGGCCGCGCGCTGCCGCTGACCGGCGAGGCGCGTGATGCGCTGATGGAGATGGCCGATGGCGACGGCCGCGCGCTCTTGAATCTGATCGAGCAGGTCGCCGCCTGGAAGACCGACGACAAACTCGACCGCGATGCGCTGGTCGCACGGCTGCAAAAACGCGCCGCGCAATACGACAAGTCGGGCGATGCGCATTACAACCTGATCTCGGCCTTGCACAAATCGGTTCGCGGCTCGGACCCCGACGCCGCGCTCTATTGGCTGGCGCGGATGCTCGACGGCGGCGAGGACCCGCGTTATCTGGCGCGCCGGATCACCCGGATGTCGGTCGAGGATATCGGCCTTGCCGACCCCCAGGCGCAGCGGCTCTGCCTCGATGCCTGGGCCACCTACGAGCGTCTCGGTTCGCCCGAGGGCGAACTGGCCCTGGCCGAGGCCGTCGCCTATCTGGCGCTGGCGCCGAAATCGAACGCGGCCTACGTCGCGTACAAGGCCGCCTCCGCCGCCGCCCGGAAGACCGGCAGCCTGCCGCCGCCCAAGCACATCCTCAACGCACCGACCCGGCTGATGAAGGACCAGGGCTACGGCGAAGGCTATTCCTACGACCACGACGCCGAGGACGGGTTTTCCGGGCAGGACTATTTCCCCGAGACGATGAAACGCGGGGTCTACTACCAGCCGGTCGACCGGGGCTTCGAGCGCGAGCTGAAAAAGCGCCTCGACTTTTTCGCGAAGTTGCGGTCGAAGCGCGGGGCCTAGTACGAATTTTGTCTGCGGTGACTCGGGCTTCGCTGTCTCTCACTCGGCAAAAGGCTGATTTCGAATGCAATTTCCGATGCCCTGTGTTTCATTGAAACCGCAATCCGCCTTGCGTCACGGCGCTGCCTCGGCCCGCCGCTTCAGAACCTGGTTGAACCGCCACATGCCCCAGGCCAGCGGGATCGCCGCCAAGCCGCCGATGACATAGGCCAAGGGCTCGTCGCCGAAGCTTTCGAAGAACTGCGTGTAGGCGTGGATCGCGCCGAAGGTCAGCGATGCGTTGAAGAGCCCGCGCTGGTTGGCATGCGCCGCCCAGAACACCATCGCGACCAAGGCCACCGCCCAGAGGATCGAGAACACGTTCTCCGAGATCGCCAGGGCCGACGCCAGGAACGCCTCGCGCGCCGCCTCATACGCCTCCCAATCCAGGCCCGATGCGCTGAACGACCCCGGCCCCCACAAGGTCTCGCCGACCACGTCGCCCCAAAGCGAGCCCACCAATGCGGAGAGGTTCGCCACGACAAAGCCCATCACCGCCAGAACCCGCGCGTGCCGCGCCAGCCGCTCGCCAAGGCGATGGGCGAGGACGACGCAAACGCCGACCAGAACGGCCATCTGCAGGATGCTGAGCGTCGGTTCGGGCGAATAGAACACATAGACCGCGTGCCAATAGGCCGTCCCGGTTTCCAGCATCTGCGCGAAGGGCACGATCGCCAACGCGGTCACGAACCGCACGTCCACCAGTGCTCCCGCCGCCACCAAAAGGCAAGCCGCGTAGAGGTGGAACAGTGCCTTGAAGAACCCCGTGACCTCGCTTTGCTCCAGCAAGATCGCCAAGCCGCCCAGATGCATCGCCAGGCCCATCAGAAAGATCGCGCCCATGACGAAGCGCAGCGCCGGATGCGCCTTCAGAAAGCCCCAGGCGGCAAGGCCGAGCACCACCAGCCCGCCGGCCGCCATCACCGATCCGGCCTGATCCTCGAACGTGTCCAAAAGCTCGACCGTCGCGCCGCCGAGCAGCATGCCGGCGCCGATCAGCGCGGCGGCGGTGCCGAACATGCGATAAAGCTCCGATCCGCCAAACAGGATCGCCAGTCCGATGCCGAGGGCCAGCGCGCCGAACACTGCGACGGCGACGGCGTTGGCCAGAAACACGATCAGCCCGCCGGTCGCAAACAGGATGCCCAGCGTGAGGATCGCGTTGATGCCCAGCGACACCATGGTTTCACGCGCGCGCGCTTCGATGATGCGAGCCTGGTCCGCGGTGATGACCGCGTCGTGCACCAGCCGGTCGGTATCTGCTACGGCAAACATGCTCGCTCCTCCCGGCTGCGATCCTAAGACCGGCCCGCTGCGCTGCAAAGTCCGGAAAACCCGGCCACGATCGGGTCCGGTTGACCCGCCGGCGCCCGGCCGGGCGAAAGGCCCCTTGGCCGGGCTGCCGTGGCCCATCTCGCCGCCTTGACAAACCCCCGCCCGGGGCGGAGACACCGCGCGATGATCTGGACTCTCGGACAAGTCGCCCTCGGCGGTGCGCTCGGCGCCAGCGCTCGGTACCTCGCGGGCGTCGCGGCGGTGCGGATCATGGGGCACGGTTTTCCTTGGGGCACTCTCGCGGTGAATGTCTTGGGCTCGTTTCTGATAGGCGTGCTGGTCGTGCTGCTGGCGCATCTTTCGGCCACAAGGTGGGCGCCGTTCCTGATGACCGGCGTGCTTGGCGGCTTCACCACCTTCTCGGCCTTTTCGCTCGACGCGCTGACGCTCTACGAGCGTGGGCAAGTGGGCTTGGCCGGCGCCTATGTGGCCGGATCGGTGGCGCTGTCGCTGGCCGGCATCGCCCTGGGTCTGATGGCGGCGCGGGCGGTTCTGGCATGACCGGTGTGCAGGTCTTGACCGTGGGGCCGGACGAGGCCGAACAGCGTCTCGACCGCTGGTTCCGGCGGCATTTCCCGCAAGTGAGCCAGGGCCGTATCGAGAAGATGTGCCGAAAGGGCGAGATCCGCGTCGACGGTGGCCGGGTTAAGGCCGCGACGCGCGTCGCGCCGGGGCAGGCGGTGCGGGTGCCGCCGCTGCCGGACGCCGCCGCAGACCGCACCCCGAGGGCGCCGAACCCCATCCCGGAGGCCGACGCTGCGATGATCCAGGCGGCGGTGCTTTACCGAGACGACCACCTGCTGGCGCTGAACAAGCCGGCGGGCCTGCCGGTCCAAGGCGGCAGCGGGCTGACCCGGCATCTCGACGCGCTCGGCCCCGCTCTGCGTTTCGGTCTGGACGAAAACCCGCGCCTGGTGCACCGGCTCGACAAGGACACCTCGGGCGTGCTGCTTCTGGCGCGGACCCAGGCCGCGGCCGGCAAGCTGACCGCAGCGTTCCGGGCGCGCGAGACCCGCAAGATCTACTGGGCCGCCGTCGCCGGGGTGCCGAGCCCGGCGACCGGCACGATCCGCTATGGCCTGGTCAAGGCACCGGGGCACGGGGCGAAGGGCGAGGCGGAGAAGATGCGCTGCGTTCACCCCGGCCAGGTCGCGGCAACGCCTGGGGCCAAGCACGCCACGACCGACTACACGGTGGTCGAGACGCTGGCCAAGCGCGCCGCCTGGTTGGCGCTGGTGCCGGTGACCGGGCGCACCCACCAACTGCGCGCGCATCTGGCCGAGATCGGCCATCCGATCGTCGGCGACGGCAAATACGGCGGCTCGGGGCAGGAGAACCTGGGCGACGGCTGGGGCGCGCAGCTCGGCGGAGAGATCAGCCGCAAGCTGCACCTCCACGCGCGGCTCTTGCGCCTGACGCATCCGATAACGGGGGCCGAGATGAGTTTCACCGCGCCGCTGCCGCCGCATATGGCGCGGACCTGGGACAGCCTCGGCTGGCGCGCCGCCGACGCCGCCCCCGACCCGTTCGAGGATCTGGCATGACCGAGTGGAAGGCGCGGCGGTTCTGGACCGAGGCCACGGTGGTTGACGACGCGCACGGCTTCGGCGTGCGGCTCGACGAACGTCCGGTGCGCACTCCGGCCAAGGCACCGCTGGTGGTGCCGACCCGCGCCATGGCAGACGCGATCGCCGGCGAATGGCAGGCGCAGCAGGACGTGGTCGATCCCCAGGCGATGCCGGTAACCCGCTCGGCCAATGCCGCCATCGACAAGGTCAGTGCGCAGCGGGCCGAGGTGGTGGCGATGCTGACCGCCTATGGCGACGCCGATCTGACCTGCTATCGCGCGGCGGAACCCGAGGCGTTGGTCCGGCGCCAATCCGCAGCCTGGGACCCGCTGCTCGACTGGGCGGCCGAGGCGCTCGGCGCCCGTCTGATCCCGGTGGAAGGCGTCGTGCACATCGCCCAGCCGGCGAACAGTCTGGCGCGGCTGGCTGCGCCGGTCGAACGGATGACACCGTTCGAATTGACCGGGTTTCACGACCTCGTCAGCCTGTCCGGCTCGCTGGTAATCGCCCTTGCGGCGACGCATGACGTGATGCCGCTTTTCGAACTCTGGTCACGGTCGAGAATCGATGAGACCTGGCAGGAAGAGCAATGGGGCGCGGACGAAGAGGCCACCGAGGCCGCCGCGCTGAAACGGCGCGGCTTTCTCCACGCCCATTCGTTTTATCAGATGAGCCGGAATTAAGCGTGATTGCTGAATAGCTTACCAGATTTTCCCCTATGTTCGATTTGTCCGCATAAACACTGCGTTTCCCCCAGTGCGGCCTTGACCTTCTTGGCCCATTTCGCCCACACTCCTGAATGCTGAGGGGGACATATGCCTTCGCACCATCGCGAACCGGCCTTGGGGCCGAGGAAACCGCCTTACTCACAGGCGGCAAATCAGGAAGAGGTACACATGAGAAAATCCGTAATTCTTGGCGCGCTCACCGTCGCTGGCCTCGCCGCCGGCGCCGCGCATGCGGCCACGGTGGACGACATCAAGGCACGCGGCAAGTTGAACTGTGGCGTGTCGACCGGCCTTGTGGGCTTTGCGGCCCCTGACGCGGCCGGCAACTGGGCGGGCTTTGACGTGGCGGTCTGCCGCGCCGTTGCCGACGCCGTTCTGAGCGATCCCGGTGCGGTCGAGTTCATCCCGACCACCGGCAAGACCCGTTTCACCGCACTCGCCTCGGGCGAGGTCGACATGCTGGCCCGGAACACCACCTGGACCTTCAGCCGCGACAACGACCTGAAGTTCGAGTTCGTGGGCGTCAACTACTATGACGGCCAGGGCTTCATGGTGCCCAAGGATCTGGGCGTGACGTCGGCCAAAGAACTCGACGGCGCCACCGTCTGCATCCAGACCGGCACCACCACCGAGTTGAACCTGGCGGACTTCTTCCGGTCCAACAACATCAGCTACGAGCCGGTGCCGATCGAAACCAACGCCGAAGCGCAGCAGCAGTACCTTGCCGGCGCCTGTGACGTCTACACCACCGACGCCTCGGGCCTCGCCGCGACCCGCGCGACCTTCGAGAACCCGGGCGACCACGTGCTTCTGCCCGAGATCATCTCGAAAGAGCCGCTGGGCCCGCTGGTGCGTCACGGCGACAACGAGTGGGGCGACATCGTCCGCTGGGTGTTGAATGCCATGATCACCGCCGAAGAGCTTGGCGTGACCTCGGCCAATGTCGACGAATTGTCCGGCGGGACCAACAACCCCGAAGTCAACCGTCTCTTGGGCACCGAGGGCAACCTCGGCGAAATGATCGGGCTTGACGCCGAATGGGCCCGGCGCGCGATCAAGAGCCAGGGCAACTACGGCGAGGTGTTCGAAAAGAACATCGGCGAAAACACTCCGATCGGGCTGGCGCGCGGGCTCAACGCGCAATGGACCGATGGCGGGCTGATCTACTCGCCGCCGTTCCGGTAAGATACTCTCGGCAAAGGGCGCAGGTGATCCTGCGCCCTTCTGCTATACAAAATCACCTGGGCCCGGGAACGCGTAGACAAACGCGTCGGGAGGAGGCCCCAGGGAGAACAGGGAACGTCCCATGACCACACTCACCGACCCCCCGAAGGAGTCGTTTCGGCTGAGTATGCTGATCTACGACACCCGGTATCGGTCTCTGACCATCCAGGTTGTCGCGATGATGGGCTTCATGCTTCTGGCGGCGTGGCTGATCAACAACACGCTGACCAACCTCGCGACGCTGGGCAAACCCATCGATTTCGGGTTCTTCCGCGATCCGGCGAGCTACGACATCAACCAGCGCCTTCTGGACTACACCAGCCGCGACACGCATCTGCGCGCCTCGTTCATCGGCTTGTTGAACACGCTGGTAGTGGCGGTTCTGGGCTGCATCACGGCAACCGTCGTGGGTGTGTTGGTGGGCGTGTTGCGGCTGTCGTCGAACTGGCTGGTGGCGCGGATCATGACGGTTTACGTCGAGATGTTCCGCAACGTCCCCGTCCTGCTGTGGATCGTTCTGGTCATGGCGATCCTGATCGAAAGCCTGCCGGCGCCGCGCGCGTTCCGAGGCGAGGAACCGACGGCAACGATGAACTTCTTCGATACCGTCGCGGTCACCAATCGCGGGGTCTATATCCCCGAGCCGCTGTTCTCGCGCTCGTTGGGCGACATCAGCCTCTTTGGCGCAAGCTCCATGCGGTTCAATATCTCGCTGGACCTGATCGCGATCCTGGTGGTGCTTGGCGTTTGCATTTTCGCCGTGCGTAAGGTCACGGCGCGCGCCAATCGCATCCAGGAGGCCACCGGCGACCGCCCGACCACCTGGTACATCAACCTCGGCATCCTGGTGCTGCCGATGGCCGCGCTTCTGGTCGCGCTCGGCTTCCATCTGGGCTATCCGGCGTTGAAGGGCTTCAATTTCCAGGGCGGCACTCACTTAAGGAACTCGCTGATCGCGCTGTGGCTGGCGCTGTCACTCTACACCGCCGCCTTCATCGCCGAGATCGTACGCGGCGGCATCCTGGCGATCTCGAAGGGTCAAACCGAGGCCGCCGGCGCCCTGGGCCTGCGCCCGAACCGGATCATGAGCCTCGTGGTCCTGCCTCAGGCGCTTCGGGTGATCATCCCGCCGCTGATCTCGAACTATCTGAACCTGACCAAGAACTCGTCGCTGGCGATCGCGGTGGGCTACATGGACATCACCGGCACACTTGGTGGGATCACCATGAACCAGACCGGGCGCGAGCTGGAATGCGTGCTCTTGCTGATGCTGGTCTACCTGTCGATCTCGCTGCTGATCTCGGCGGTGATGAACTGGTACAACAATCGCGTGAAATTGGTGGAGCGGTAAAATGGCTGATACGTCCTTCGTCCGCACCGAAATGCTGCCCGAACAGTCGCCGCCGCTGACCTCGGTCGGCGTCCTGGGCTGGCTGCGCGCAAACCTGTTCTCGAATTTGTGGAACACCATCCTGACGGTGATCTCGCTGGCTTTCATCGGCTATCTCCTGGCCGGACTGATCCCTTGGGTCTTTCAGTCGGTTTGGGTCGCGGATTCGCTCAACGAATGCCGTGAGGTGATGAACGCCACGTGGGGCGACACCCACGGCCACGCCTGCTGGGCCGTGATCCGCGAGCGTTGGTTGCAGCTGACCTTCGGTTTCTATCCGTCCGAGCTCTACTGGCGCCCGATCCTGGCCTTCGTGCTGCTCTTCGGCGCGCTGGCGCCGGTCCTGTTCCCCTGGGCGCCGCGCTGGCTGTTATACGTGACCGCGGCCTATCCGTTCCTGTTCCCCTGGCTAATGTGGGGCGGCACGATCTGGGCGCCGCTGATGGTCGCTGCAGGTCTCGCCGTCGGCTACTTCGCGCACAAGTTCGTCGAGCCGATCCTGGGCGGCCTGGCCGGGATGATCATCGCGGTCCTGGCGGTGATCGTCTGGTGGCTGTTCCTGGTGGGCCCGCTGTCGGGCGTCCTTGCCAGCATCATCCCGATCGGGCTGGAGCCGGTCGAGTCGCGCAACTTCGGCGGCTTCATGCTGTCGATCATGATCGGCGTCGTCGCCATCGGCGTGTCGCTGCCGATCGGCATCGTCCTGGCGCTCGGCCGCCAGTCGGATTTGCTGATCGTCAAGGCGATCTGTGTGGGCTTTATCGAGTTCATCCGCGGCGTGCCGCTGATCACGCTGTTGTTTGTGGCCTCGACGCTCTTGAACATCTTCATGCCGCCGGGCACGAATTTCGACATCATTCTTCGGGTGATGATCATGGTGACGCTCTTCGCCGCGGCCTATATGGCCGAGGTGATCCGCGGCGGTCTGGCCGCGTTGCCCAAGGGCCAATACGAGGGCGCCGACTCGCTCGGCCTCGACTACTGGCAGTCGCAGCGGCTGATCATCATGCCGCAGGCGTTGAAGATTTCGATCCCGGGGATCGTGTCGACCTTCATCGGCATCTTCAAGGACACCACCCTGGTGTCGATCATCGGGCTCTTGGATCCCTTGGGCCTGTCGAACGCGATCCGCGCCGATGCCGCCTGGAACGGCATCTACTGGGAGCTCTTTGCCTTCATCGCGTTTCTGTTCTTCATCTTCTGCTTCGGCATGTCGCGCTATTCGATGTATCTCGAACGGCGGCTGCGGACCGATCATCGCTAAGGGAGACCTGAGATATGGTTGAACACACCCACGAAACCATGGTCGACCGAGAGATTGACCGGTCGCACATGCAAGTCAGCGACGAAGTCGCGATCCAAATCACCGACATGAACAAGTGGTACGGCTCGTTCCACGTCCTGCGCGACATCGATTTGACGGTGAACCGAGGCGAGCGGATCGTGATTTGTGGACCTTCGGGGTCGGGCAAGTCGACATTGATCCGCTGCATCAATGCGCTGGAAGAGCACCAGGCGGGCAGCATTGAGGTCAATGGCACGGCGCTGACCAGCGATCTAAAAAACGTCGACAAGGTCCGCGCCGAGGTCGGCATGGTGTTCCAGCACTTCAACCTGTTCCCGCATCTGACGGTGATGGACAATTGCACGCTGGCCCCGATCTGGGTGCGCAAGACGCCCAAGAAGGAAGCCGACGAGACGGCAATGCATTACCTGGAGAAGGTGAAAATCCCGGAACAGGCGTTGAAGTATCCCGGCCAGCTGTCGGGCGGCCAGCAGCAGCGGGTGGCGATCGCCCGCTCGCTGTGCATGCGCCCGCAGATCATGCTGTTCGACGAACCCACCTCCGCGCTTGACCCCGAGATGATCAAGGAAGTGCTCGACACGATGATCTCGCTGGCCGAGGACGGCATGACCATGCTGGTGGTGACCCACGAGATGGGCTTTGCCCGCCAGGTGGCGAACCGAGTGATCTTCATGGATCAGGGCCAAATCGTCGAACAGAACGAGCCCGAAGAGTTCTTCAACAACCCCAAGAGCGACCGCACCAAGCTGTTCCTCAGCCAGATCCTCGGACACTGAGGGTTTCAGATCGCACGACTTAAGGCCTCCGCACCGCGGGGGCCTCTCTTCGTCTCGGTACGGAATTCCGGACTGATGCAGCGCCCGGCGGCCTGCCAAAAGGCTCCTGCGATTTGTTCAAAGGAGTTAGTGATGCGATTCGCTTTTTTCATTGCCGCCGCCGTTTTCGTCCTCTCGCCGTTGATGGCCTCGGCGCAGATGCCTCCGCCGTTCGGCGGGTCTCAGAACACATATATGTGCCACAAGATCTCCGGTGCCCGGGCGCTGCAGTACAAGGCCAATGCCATCGATCAATTCGGCAATACCCAGTTCGACATTCTGGAAGCCGTCCGGATCTGCAACCCGATGGAGGGCGAGTTCGAAAACCCGATAAACGGCGAAGGGGGAGATTTCCCAATGGTCGAACCGGAAATCCACTACGTCTGCTATCGCATCGCGATTGGCAACACGACGGCGCTCCGCAAGCGGTTTGAGGTCGACAACCAACTCGCTGAGAACCAGGAGTACGAAAGCGATCAGCCGGAAGAGGTCTGCCTGCCGTCGGTCAAGCGGCACTAAATGCACCACGCCCGCCGGGACGCCCCGGCGATCTCAAAGGACCACCGCCCGGGAAAACCGCGCGGTGGTCTAACGTTTTTCTAACCCGAACTGTGCAAATCTCTCGCCTGAAGCTTCCGCGCGGGGGTGGCACCCCGCGTGTTCCGACGAATTCCGGTCCCGAAGACCACCTCCTTCATTGGGTGCAGGGACAGGTCCTCAAGATCGCAGCGGGTGCGCGTGGGCGCGTGTCCTGCAGACCGAACGGATATGTCACCTGGCGGCGCCGCCACTTCCGATACGGCCCCACCCGGACGGCAGCAAAACCAGCGAGAGATCAACACCGGCGAGGCGGTCCGGCGGCATCGGGCAATCCCGATCTCGCCTGGGTGTGGCGTAGCGGCGTGGAAGGCCCTTCGAAGGGCCTTCAGAGAACGCCTTTCGAAACGCGTTGCACAAGCGGCTTCGAAGCCGCTTGGCCTAAGCCGCTTCGAAGCGGCTTGCCTCTGCGATCGACAGTCAGAGCCCGCCTGCAGCCCCTGCATCGAGTAGTGCGGTCAACGCCCCTACAGCTCCCGCGGGATTGCAAAGGCCACCGGCGTGCCCATGCGCCAATCCACGTCCGCCCAGGCGCCAACGTCGAAGTCGATCACTGTGGTCGCCGCCGTGGGGTAGTCGTCGAACCGCGGATGGTCGGGCGGCTGGGTCACGATGCGGGCGGCGAATTCGGCGATGCCCGGGTTGTGTGCCAGGAGCAGCACGCGAGCTGCCGGCGGCGCGGTTTGCAGGACCTCCAGCATCGTCTGCGGCCCGGCGTGGTAGAGCGCGCCTTCCCACCGTGGCTCGGGCGCGTCGGCGAAGGCCGGGGCCATGCGCGCCCAGGTCTCGCGGGTGCGCGCCGAGGTCGAGGACAGCACCGCCCCGGGCACGTCGCCGCGCGCCGCCAGCCAGGCGCCGATCTTCTCGGCCGAGGTGCGCCCGCGCCCGTTCAGCGGACGGTCGTGGTCGCCGAGGCCGGGATTGCCCCAACTCGACTTGGCATGGCGGGTCAGGATCAGCCGCAAACTCATCGGTGGAAGGCCCTCATGTGGAACGCCGATTGCTCTGCCAGCCTGCCATAGCTTTGCGACACGGGACAGACCCGCCGTGCGGCGCAGCCCCGATCCATGCAGTCCCGGCCCGCCTCCCGGTCGAGAAACCCGTGGCAGGCGGCAAGGTCGTAGCCGTCGGGCGAAAGCGCGGCCACCGGGCAGGCGGTCAGGCAGGGGCGGGCGTCGCAGCTATCGCAGGGGCAAGCGGGCGGGGCGGGCAGGTCCAACCGGTCCGGCAGCGCCAGCGCGCCGCGATAGGACACCATCAGCCCGGCCCGGTCGTGCACCAACAGCGTGGCGGGCGACTGCCAGGCCCGCCCCGACCGCAGCGCCCAGGCGATGAACGGCCGGTAGGGCGGGCCGCCGAACGGAAACAGCGCCGTGCCGCCCAAGGCCGTCGCCAGCCCGCCGATCACTCGCGACGACCAGCGGTCGAGCGGATCGGCCGCGCCGTCGGCGAATTCCGGCGCTTTCGAGACATGCGCCCAGAACCCCGGCTCGCGCGGGCCCAGCAGCATCAGCGTCGCGGTGCCCGCGGGCGCGCCGTCGTCGGGCGCGGGGTGGAAGGCGCCGAAGACCTCGAGCTCGACCGCCTCGACCGCGGCTGACACCTCGGCGTAGGTCATAGGGGGCGGAACGGCAGGCGCAGGCTCCAGCCCAGCCGCGCCGGCCGGTCGTCCTGCCAGCGCAGGCCCACTGTCATGCCCTGGTGCCCCGCTGCCGGATCGGCGGTGTAGGTGGAAAACAGCCGGTCCCAGACCGACAGCGCGAAGCCGTAATTGGTGTCGTGCTCGACCCGGTCGACCGAGTGGTGGATCCGGTGCATGTCGGGCGTCACCAGGACCCAGCGCAGCGCCCGCTCGACACGCGCAGGCAGCGCGAGGTTGGCATGCGAGAACATCGCCGTGCCGTTCAGCACGATCTCGAAGATCAGCACGGCCAACGCCGCGGGTCCGAGCGCATAGACCAGCGCGATCTTGATCGCTATCGACACGGCGATCTCCAGCGGGTGGAAGCGGATCGCGGTGGTGACGTCCATGTCGCGGTCGGCATGGTGCACCCGGTGCAGCCGCCAGAGTAGGGGGACCTTGTGCATCGCCACGTGCTGGGCCCAGATCGCCAGGTCGAGGATGGCGACGGCAAGGACGATCTCAAGCCATTGGGGCAGGGCGATCTGGTTGAAGAGCCCCCAGCCCAACCGGCCGGCGTCGATCGCCGCGCCGATGGCCAGAAGCGGGGCGGCGACGGCAAAGAGCCGCAGCAGGGCGGTGTCGATCACCACCAGCGACCAGTTGGTCAGCCAGCGGGATTGCCGCGGCTGCACCCGCGCCCGTTTCGGCCACCAGGCCTCGAGTGCGGCAAAAAGCGCGAAGAGGCCCAGGAACAGGGTCAGGCGGATGACAGCTTCGGACTCCATGGGCCCTAGATCAAGTCGGGTTCCGGCGAAGGTCAAGGCGGGAAATGGCGTGGGGCAGAGACCGACGCGCTGCCTTGGGCATGGAATCAAGGGGCGCAGCCCCGCCGGGCACATTGCCAGTTCGTAGCCCGAAAAAGGTCCAGTGGACCTTTTCGGGCGGCCACGAACGCCCTGGAGGGGTGGCGATTGGTCGAGGCTTGCGCACAGCTGGAGGTCCTGCGGACTCGACAACCATAAAGTGCACCCGAATAGACGTCGGCTCGCCATCCCGCGGGTCGGCGCTGGCCCCGGCTGATCACCCAGCGGGTGCGGCCCGTTCGCGGCGAAGCCCGAACCGCGGGTTGCCGGTAGGCGCACTGACTTCGCATTCTGAGGTTGGGATGCGGCATTCTTTAGGTCAGCGGCCAACGCGCTGCGCCGGGCACGGCCTCAAAGCGCGTAGCGCCGCTGTACCCATCGCGGGCTCGCCCTGTATGGGTGGCGTTGAGCGACGCCGAAACCAATGCCCCGGGCCGGGTTAACAGCGACGAAGTCGCCCCGGCCCAGCGGCGGCCCGCCCCGGTGGGTCGGCGCTTTGCTGCCGTTGGGCGCTCAGTGGAAGCGGAGCAATGATCTTGCACAATAAATCGAGCCGTTCAGCCGTCCGGGCGCCAACCCGCGGGCGGCCGCTGGGCCGTGCGGGCACTTTCGTCCATGTGCTCAGAGCGGCACTTTGGCGAAATGACGATGTCACCTACCAAATTGCCAGCCCCCCACCGCCTCACCCCTTGATCAAGGAGCCCGCGCCGTGTTCGGTGAAAAGCTCCAACAGGCAGGCGTTGGGGGCGCGGCCGTCGAGGATCACCACGGCGCGCACACCGTGTTCCATCGCGTGCAGCGCGGTCTCGGTCTTCGGGATCATGCCGCCAGCGATCACGCCGTCGCGGATCAGCGCGTGCGCCCGGGCCTGGGTCAGCTCGCTGATCAGCGTTCCGTCGGCATCCTTGACCCCCTCGACATCGGTCAAGAGCAACAGCCGGTCGGCCTTCAGCGCCGCTGCAATCGCTCCGGCCGCGGTGTCGCCGTTGACGTTGAAGGTCTCGCCGGCCCGCCCCGCCCCGATCGGCGCGATCACGGGGATGATCTCGGCCGCCGCCAAGGACCGCAGGTAATCGGCGTTCATCTCGACCGGCGTGCCGACGAAGCCGAGCGCGGGGTCGGTCTGCTCGCAGACCATCAGGTTCGCGTCCTTGCCCGACAGCCCCACCGCGCGGCCGCCTTGCGCGTTGATCGCCTGCACGATGCGCTTGCCGACCCGGCCCGACAGCACCATCTCGACCACCTCGACCGTGGCCGTGTCGGTGACCCGCTTGCCGCCGACGAACTCCGATTGGATGTCGAGCCGCGCCAGTAGCTCGTTGATCATCGGCCCGCCGCCATGCACCACCACCGGGTTGATGCCCACATGGCGCATCAGCACCACGTCGCGGGCGAACCCGGCCATCGCGGCGTCGTCGCCCATCGCGTGACCGCCGAATTTGATCACCACGGTGGCGCCGTCGTAGCGCTGCAGGTAGGGCAGCGCCTCGGAAAGCGTGCGGGCGGTGGCGAACCAATCGCGGGTCTCGGGCTCGGATGTCATGGCGTCCTCATCGGCCCTCTGTTAGCCCGTCACCGCGGCCCTCTCAAGCCAAAGCGCTTCCCTTGCGCCGCCGGTTTTGGCAGAACGCAACCCATGCTCGATGCCGGCGACGATATCCATCCGCTCTTCAAAGGCGCGCCCGCGACGACGGAGTTCAAGAAGCTCCGCAAACGCATCGTGCGGCAGACCCGCGAGGCGGTCGAGCAGTATGGCATGGCCGAGCGCGGGGTACGGTGGCTGGTATGCCTCTCGGGCGGCAAGGACAGCTACACGCTGCTCGCGGCCCTGCATGAGCTGAAATGGCGCGGGCTTCTGCCGGTCGAGCTTTTGGCCTGCAACCTCGACCAGGGCCAGCCGGGTTTTCCCGCGACCGTGCTGCCCGATTTCCTGACAAAGATGGGCGTGCCGCATCGGATCGAATACCAGGACACCTATTCCGTCGTCGTCGACAAGGTGCCCCGGGGGCGGACTTATTGCGCGCTCTGCTCGCGGCTCCGGCGCGGCAATCTCTACCGCATCGCGCGGGAAGAGGGCTGTACGGCAGTGGTCCTCGGCCACCACCGCGACGACATCCTCGAGACCTTCTTTTTGAACCTGTTTCACGGCTCTCGCCTGGCGGCGATGCCGCCGAAGCTTTTGAACGAGGCCGCCGATCTCTTTGTCCTGCGCCCGCTGGCCCATGTGGCCGAGGCCGATTGCGACCGCTTCGCCCGCGCCATGGGCTACCCGATCATCCCCTGCGATCTCTGCGGCAGCCAGGACGGGCTGCAACGCCAGCAGATCAAGGCGCTGATCGACGGCTGGGAGCGGGCGCATCCGGGCCGGCGGCAGAAGATGTTCCGCGCGCTGATGAACGCCCGCCCGTCGCATCTGTTGGACCCCAAGCTCTTCGATTTCGCAGGGCTCGCCCGCGACCCTGGGGCAATTGAGGAAAATCCGTCCTAATTCGGATGCCGCCGTTAACCGCGCACTGACTTCGCACGGCCTAGGGTCCTGCCGACACGTCGGGGCGCTATGGCCCCGCGCCGCAGATCTTGGGGCATCGTCATGGCGAAGACACTCGGCCGCTGGGCCAGGCACCTGAAACTGACCGTCAAAACCGCGCTATTCGGGCCGCAGATCCTGGCCTTCGTGCCGGCGCTGACGCTGGGCGGCTATTGGTACGGCGGCGAGGGCGTGTTGCTGTTCATGGCGGTGCTTCTGCCCGCAGTGCTTGGGCTGGTCGGGCTGTTCACACCGATGGCCGTTGCGGATGCAGGCGCCCGAAACGGCGACGCGATCACCGGGCTGCCGTTGCGCGACCGGCTTCGCGCCGCGCTCGACAAGGCCTTCGCGGAGGCGCCGCAGACCGGGCTGCGGACCGCTGCCCTGACCATGGAGATCGACGATTTCGCCTCGTGCCGCCAGCAGCATGGAGACGGGGCTGCCGATGACATCCTCCGCCAGGTGGCCGCGCGGTTGCAGACGGTGCTGCGCGACGGCGACGTTGCCAGCCGGATTGATGGCGCGGTCTTCGCCATCGCCCTGGCGCCGGCGCGAAGGCTGGATCTGGAGATCATGGTGCAGCTCTCGGCACGCCTGCAGCAGGCGGTGTCGGAACCGATCGTCATCGACGGGCTTCGGCTGTTTCTGACCGCCTCGATCGGGTTCTGCCTGCCGCGGCGCGCCTCGGAAATGACCGCCGCCGCCTGCCTCGACGCGGCCGAAAGCGCGCTGGTCGAGGCGCAATCGAGCGGCACCGCGGCGATCCGGGCCTATTCGGCGCAGCCGCCGCGAACCCGCATCGTGCGGTCGGGCCTGGTCGGCGAGGTGGCCGAGGCCTTGGAATGCGGTCAGATTGGCGCGTGGTTCCAACCACAACTATGCACCGATACCGGCGACGTCTCGGGCATGGAGGCGCTGGCGCGCTGGGAACATCCCGAGCGCGGGATGATTCTGCCGGGCGTGTTTCTGCCGGCGATCGCCGCGGCCGGGCTGACCGGCCGTCTGGGAGAGGTGATGCTGTACCAGTCGCTGAGCGCGCTGCAGACCTGGGACAAAGCCGGACTGAGGATGCCGCATGTGGGCGTCAATTTCTCGCGCGACGAATTGAGCGATCCGACGCTGGTCGACAGGATCCGGTGGGAGCTCGACCGTTTCGACCTCGCGCCCGAGCGGCTGACCATCGAAGTCCTAGAGGCGGTGCTGTGCCGAGCGGACAACGACGTGGTGACCCGCAACTTGGGGCAACTGGCCAAGATGGGCTGCGGCATCGATCTGGACGATTTCGGCATGGGCCACGCCTCGCTGGCGAGCATCCGGCGATTCTCGGTGGGGCGGATCAAGATTGACCGGTCGTTCGTGGCCAATGTCGATACAGACCGCGAGCAGCAGGACGTACTGGCGGCGATTCTCGAGATGGCGGACCGGCTGGGCATCAACACGCTGGCTGAAGGTGTCGAGTCGGTGGGCGAGCACGCGTTGTTGGCGCAGCTCGGCTGCGGCCATGTGCAAGGCTATTCCATCGCGCGGCCAATGCCGTTTGCGGAGACGCTCGACTGGATCGGTGCGCATCGCGCCAGGCTGCGCGAGCAACCCAAGATTACCCGCCAGGCCGGCTGATCCCGGCTGGGAGAGGCGGGTTTGATGGCCACGACCGGACCGGTTGAGGCTGGCTTGGGGGTGGACGAGGGGCTTCCCAATATTCCTGGCAAGTTCGCGTTGCAGGGGATTGGGATTGCCCCGGGAATGGACGCACGTGGCGGACTCTGACGCGATGGCGACACCTGGCGGCGTCCCCGGCGCGGACTCAAGGCGCGCAGCGCCGCCGCGCCATCGCCGACCCGCCCCGGTGGGGCGGCGATCGGTCCAGCCTCGCGCACCGCTTGAAGTCGTACGGATGCGACAGCCAATAAGCGCCGCCGTTTAGAGGTCGGTTCGCCACCCCGCGGGTCGGCGATGGCCCGGCTTCCCTCGCTGTCACCAATCTGCGCTTCAGGCCAGGGCTATCCAAATATCCTGCCATCGGATCGCACATTATGGGCTCGCGTTCCCCGACTGCAGCTCGTCGTGCAGCGTTGGCTGGCGCTGTGGGTTCGACGGCCCAGGTCAGCAACCCATGCAGTTCGATCCGCTCGACGGGACCGGCAGTGGAGCCCCGTTGGCGCGATCCCGAGGCCGTTGCGGCAGGGAACCAGCGCTTTGGCTTGAAATCTGCGCGGCGGCGCCTTGATAGGGTCAAGGGGCGCCGGTCCGGGAATCCGCTTGACCTTTGGGCGATCGGAGGGTTGAACCACGCCTGATCTGAAAGAGTGGCGCGGGCGGCGCGAGATGGACGACCAGAACAAGAACCTCATCCTGGCCACGGCCTTGAGTTTCCTGGTGATCCTGGTGTGGTTCATCGTGTTCCCGCCGGAAGAGCCGGCGCTGGACCAGACCCCACCGGCCACCGTCTCGACCCAGGCGCCCGCCGCACCCGAGACCGCCGCGGTGCCACCCGCCGCTACCACCGGTCCGGGCGCCGCGCCCGCGGCCCAGTCCGACACCGCGCCCGCCGCGCCGCAGTCTGCGCGGATCGAGATCGACACGCCGCGGGTCTCGGGCGCGATCTCGCTCACTGGCGGGCGCATCGACCAGCTGGCGCTGAAGGACTACCGGGTCCAGCAGGAACCCGACAGCCCGACCGTGACGCTGTTGTCGCCGGTGGGCCAGGCGAACGCCTATTACGCGCTCTATGGCTGGGTTCCGGGCGGCGAATTGTCGTTCGAGGACGTGCCCGACGCCAACACCGAATGGCAGGTCGAAAGCGGCACCGCGCTGGGCGTCGATGCGCCGATCGTGCTGCGCTGGGACAATGGCAAGGGCGTGACCTTCCGCCGCGAGATCTCGGTCGACGCCGACTTCCTTTTCACCGTCACCCAAAGTGCGGAAAACACCGGCGCCGCGCCCCTGCGCATGGCGCCCTACGGCATCGTCGCCCGGCACGGCGAACCGGCCGACCAGACCGGGTTTTTCATCATCCACGAAGGCGTTGTGCGCCAGACCGACGACGAGCTCGAGGAAATCAACTACGGCGACATGCCGGATATGGATTTCGTCGAACGCGAGGGCGCCCGCGCCGATGTCGTCGCGGTCGAGCAGAACGGCTGGATCGGCTTCACCGACCACTATTGGATGACCACGCTGATCCCCGAGCCCGGCCAGGCCTTCACCTCGGTCGCGAAATACGTGGCCTCGGCCGACATCTACCAGGTCGAGGCGCGCCACCCCACGGTCGAGATCGCCCCGGGCGGCACCGCCGAGATCACCAGCCAGCTCTTCGCCGGCGCCAAGGAGTGGGAGACGATCCGCGAATACCAGAATGGCGAGGGCATCTACCGGTTCATCGATTCGATCGACTGGGGCTGGTTCTACTTCCTCACCAAGCCGATCTTCGCGGTGCTGCATTGGCTGAACGCTCTGATCGGCAACATGGGCTGGGCGATCATCGGGTTGACGCTGATCATCAAGGCGATCCTGTTCCCGCTGGCCTACAAATCCTACGTCTCGATGGCCAAGATGAAAGAACTGCAGCCCGAGATGGAGAAGATCAAGGAGCGCGCCGGCGACGACCGCCAGAAGCTGCAGCAAGAGATGATGGGGCTCTACAAGAAGGAAAAGGTCAACCCGGCCTCGGGCTGCCTACCGATCCTGTTGCAGATCCCGATCTTCTTCTCGCTCTACAAAGTGATCTTCGTCACCATCGAGCTGAGGCACGCGCCGTTTATCGCCTGGATCACCGACCTGTCCGCGCCGGACCCGACCTCGATCCTGAACCTCTTCGGCCTGTTTTCCTGGGCCACGCAGGAGCCCGGGTCGCTCTTTTTCATCTTCTCGCTGGGCGTGCTGCCGATCCTACTGGGCATCTCGATGTGGCTGCAGCAGAAACTCAACCCGGCGCCGCCGGATCCCACCCAGGCGATGATCTTCGCTTGGATGCCCTGGATCTTCATGTTCATGCTCGGCACCTTCGCCAGCGGGCTGATCATCTACTGGATCGCCAACAACATGATCACCTTCGCGCAGCAATACATCATCATGCGCAGCCAGGGTTACAAGCCCGACGTCTTCGGCAACATCCTCTCTAGCTTCAAGCGCAAGGCCAAACCCGCCGAGGGCGCGGACAAGAAATGACCGGCGCGGTCGCCAGTCTTTGGCGTCACCCGATCAAGAGCCACGGGCGCGAGGCGGTGGAGCGCGTGGCCCTGACCGCCGGCCGCACCATGCCGTGGGACAGGACCTGGGCGGTGGCGCATGAGGCCGCGAAGGCCGACGGCAGCGCCTGGGCCCATTGCGCGAACTTCTCGCGCGTCTCCAAGGCGCCGGCGTTGATGGCGATCACGGCAGAGCTCGACGAGACGACCGAAACCCTGACCCTGCGCCACCCCGACCGGCCCGATCTGACGTTCCGCCCCGATGCCGAGCCGGACCGGCTGATCGACTGGGTGCGGCCGCTGATGCCCGCCGACCGAGCCGCCTCGGCCCGGATCGTCCGGGTCCCGGGCCGCGGCATGACTGACAGCGATTTCGCCTCGGTGACGCTCTGCAACCTCAGCTCGCACCGCGCGGTCGAGCAGCGGCTGGGCCGCAAGCTGTCGATCCATCGCTGGCGCGGAAATATCTGGCTCGACGGGCTTGGGCCGTGGGAAGAGTTTGAGTGGATGGACCGCGAGGTGCGGATCGGCGGCGCGGTGCTGCGGGCGCGCGAACGCACCGACCGCTGTACCGCCACCACGGCCAATCCCGAGACCGGCCGGCGCGACGCCGACACGCTGGGGGCGCTGGAAACCTGGGGCCATCAGGACTTCAGCGTCCGCGCCGAGGTGGTCGAAGGCGGCGACATCGCGGTGGGCGACCCGGTCGAACGGCTCTAGATGCAGATCGCCTTTCCGCTGACGCCCGAGCCCGAAGAGGCGGCGCGCGAGGCCGGTCGGCGGCTCTTCGCCGGGCCGATCGACTTTCTCAAGGGCGTGGTGGCGATGGAGGGGCTGCCGCCGGCGGACCGCGCAGAGGTCTGCTTTGCCGGCCGGTCGAACGTGGGCAAGTCGTCGCTGATCAACGCGCTGACCGGCCGCAAGGGGCTGGCGCGCGCCTCGAACACGCCGGGCCGGACGCAGGAGATCAACTATTTCACGCTCGGCGACGGCCATTACCTGGTCGATCTGCCCGGCTATGGCTTCGCCAAGGCGCCGGTGCAGGTCGTCGAACGCTGGCAACGGCTGCTGAAGGCTTATCTGGCCGGGCGTCCGACCCTGCGCCGGGCCTTCGTGCTGATCGACGCGCGGCACGGGGTGAAGCCTCCGGACGAAGAGATCATGGGCCTCCTGGACCGGGCTGCAGTGACCTTCCAGGCGGTCCTGACCAAGACCGACAAGGTCAAGGCGGCGGAGTTGGGGCGGAACCTGGAACACGTGCGCGCCGCACTGGCCCGGCATCCGGCTGCTTTCCCGGGGATCGTGACGACGTCGGCACAGAAGGGGGCAGGCATCGAGACCCTGCGGGCGGAAATCGCCGGGATCGGTTGAGGGTCAGACCACCGGCGCCCCGGACATCCAGGTGCCCAGAAGGTCGAGGTCCGGCCCGAGATGGACGAAGTCGGCGGAAGCGCCCGGGGTGAGATGGCCATGGCTGTCCGGCCGCTGCAACAGCCCCGCCGGGCCGGAGGTGGCCATCGCCAGAGCCTCGCCGAGCGAAAGCCCGACCTCTCGCACCATCACCCGCAGCGCGCGGGCGAAATCCAGATCGGCCCCCGCCAGCGTCCCGTCCGCTAACGTCAGCCGCCCGTCGCGGCGCTCGATCCATCTACCGTTCAGCTCGAAGCCTGTGATGTCCGATCCCGCTGTCGCCATCGCGTCGGTCACCAGGAACACCGCGCCGGGGCCGGTCTTGGCGCGCAGGGCGGTGGCGATGGTCGCGGGGTGCACATGGATGCCGTCGGCGATCAGCCCGGCTGACAACTCGCCTTGGTGAAGGGCCGCGCCCACCAAACCGGGTTCGCGGCTGGCAAGCTGGCTCATCGCGTTGAAGAGATGCGTGACGCAAGACGCGCCGGCCTCGGCGGCCCGAGCGCAGGTGGCGAAATCCGCGTCGCTGTGGCCGAGCGAGACGACGGCCCCGGCCTCGGTCAGGGCGGCGATCTGTCCGGGCGGGACGGTTTCGGGGGCGACGGTGACCATCAGCGCGGGCAGGCGTCGCGCGGCGTCGCAAAGGAGGGCGAGGTCGTCGGTGGTCATCGGCCGGATCAACGCTGGATCATGCGCGCCCTTTCGCGCCACCGACAGATGCGGGCCTTCCAAGTGCAATCCGGCGATGCCCGGCACGCCTTGGGCGATGGCCTCCGCGGCGGCCTCGATGGCCGCGCGGGTGACATCGGGCCGGTCGGTGATCAGCGTGGGTAGAAAGGCGGTGGTGCCGAGGCGGACAAGTGCGGCCGACATCCGGCGGAGCGTGGCGACCGAAGGGTCGTCGTTGAACATCACCCCGCCCCCGCCGTTCACCTGCAGATCGACGAAGCCCGGCGCGATTGTGCCGGGGCCGAGCTTGATCCTGCGCGCGCCGTTCGGCACATCGGTCGCGATCGCCGCAACGGTTCCGGACTCGACCACAAGGGCGGCGCCCTGGTGCAGCACGGTGCCGTCGAAGATCTGCTTTGCAAGATAGGCGGTGGCGGGCATGCGTCAGACGGTCTCGGTGACTTTTTTCAGGTGCCGCGGCGCGTCAGGATCGATGCCGCGGGCCACGGCGAGGCGTTCGACCATGGCGTAGAACGAGGTGATCAGGGCGATCGGGTCGGTGAGAGGATGCGCGGTGCGGATACAGGGCAGGCGCGCGGCCGTTGCCGCCCGGCCCGAGGTGACGAAGGCAGCCGCACCCTGCGCGGCAAGCCCGTCGGCGACGGCGACCAGCACCTCCTCGGCGGCGTCGCCCGCGGCCAGCCCCAGCACCGGAAAGCCCTGATCGACGATCGAAACCGGGCCGTGCAGCACCTCAGCCGAGGAATAGCTTTCGGCGTGAATCCGACAGGTTTCCTTGAACTTCAACGCCGCCTCGTTGGAGATTGCGAAACCGGGCCCGCGACCGAGGGTGAATAGCGACGACCACCCGGAAACGGCGTTGCGGAACTCCGGCCAGTCGATTTGCGTTGCCCGGGCCAGGGCCTCGGGCAGGGCGTGAATGGCGGCAAGCAACTCGGCGTCCTGCCGCCATTCTGCAAGTAGCATCAGCCCGGCGATGGCGGAATTGACAAAGGTCTTGGTGGCGGCGACCGACAGCTCCGGCCCGGCCTGGATGTCAAGGCAATGCGTGCTGGCCTGCGCCATGGGCGATCCCGGATGATTGGTCAGCGCCAGCGTCACGGCGCCACCTGCCGTCGCGGATCTAGCCAATTCAACGATGTCGGGGCTTTGGCCCGACTGCGAGATCGCAAGGCACCCGCTGCCGCCGAGGCGCAGGGGCGCGCGGTAGATCGAGGCGACCGAGGGCCCGACCGAGGCCACGGGCACGCCGAGAAGCAGTTCGGCGACGTATTTGAGGTAGGTCGCCACGTGGTCGGACGAACCGCGCGCGACGGTGGTCAGAAACGGCGGGTCGAGGCTGCGGAGCGCGGCGGCGGCGGCGCGGATCGCGGGCGCGCCGTCGGTGAGCAGGCGTTCGGTCGCATCGGGGATTTCCAGCACCTCGTGGCGCATCTGGCTGGGCGTGTCGTCCATTGCGGGCCTCATCAGGGGCTGAGCCGCAGTTCGGCCACGAAATCGTAGCTGTCGCCGCGGTAGATCGAGCGGGTGAATTCGACGACGCGACCGTCGGGCAGGTACGAGGTGCGCTCGATCCGCAGACCGGCGGCGCCAGGATCGACGCCCAGCAGCGCGGCATCGGCGTCGCCGAGATTGACCGCCGACAGCTTCTGGATCGCGCGGACCGGGCGGCGGCCGTCGCGTTCGAGCACGTCGTAGAGCGAGGTGGCGACCTCGGTGGGATTGGGCAGGATGTCGACCGGCAGCGCAGCGCGTTCGATCGCCATCGGCTTGCCGCCCGCCAGGCGCAGCCGGGCGATGCGCGAGACGCTGTCGCCGGGGCCGAGGGCAAGCGCCACGACCTCTTCCGGTGCGGGTAGGAACACGCCGCGTTCCAGCCATTTCGATTCGGAGCGGTAGCCGCGGCGGGCCATATCCTCGGTGAACGAGGTGAGGCGCGACAGAGACTGTTCGACCCGGGCGTTCCGGGGCGCCACGAACGAGCCCGAGCCTTGGCGTTGGGTGATCAACCCGTCCTCGACCAGCGCCTGGGTCGCCTTGCGCACGGTGACGCGGCTGAGCCCGGTCATCGCGGCGAGTTCGCGTTCGGGCGGCAGCGGTGCGTTGGGCGGCAGCAGCCCTTCGGCGATGGCAGCCTCGATCCGGCGGCGCAGCTGCAGATAGCGCGGGCCGGCAGCGGACGACAGCCAGCGGCCGGGGTCGAGAAAGTCGGCGATGCTCACGGCGTGCCGGCCGGGAGCTGTGCGGCGAGCTGCAGAGCGCCGTCAAGCGCGGTGCCGTTCGGTGCGGTGAGGTTGGCGGTGTAACGGGCCCCGAGATGCGTCGCGAAGCGCGGGCCGACGCCGCCGATCAGGCACAGGGGCGCGCCGGTTTCGAAACCCAGCGTGTCGAGGGCGTGCGTCAGATAACCGGTGGCGTCTTCCAGGATGCGCTTTGCGGAGCGGTCGCCGGCATCGGCGGCGTCGAAGACCCGCGGCGCGAAGGCAGCGAAATCGGGCGGTGCCGCGCGGGCCGCGAAATGCACGATCTCGCCTGGGTCGTCCGAGAACTCGGCCAAGAGCGACGCGAGCATTGGCGACGTTGGAAGAAGCCCGTCACGCCATTCCAGCACGGCCGCCAGCGCGGCGCGGCCGATCCAGCCGCCGGAAGCCTGGTCACCGAGCCAAAACCCCCAGCCGCCGACGAAGGACTGCACCGCGCCCTGTTGGCGGCCGATGAACGAGCCAGTGCCGAGCGCGGCGACGAAGCCATCGCGCGCGCCCAAGGCGCCGGCCATATTGGTCGGCCGGTCGTCGGTGACGATCACGGTATCAATTGGCATGGCAGCGGCGACGGCGTCGGCCAGCCGGTCGTCGATCACCCCGGCGAGGCCGAGATAGGCGCGGGCGCCGGTGATGGCACCATCGTCGAGGCCGGCGTCGGTTTGTGCGGTCTGCAATGCGGCGCGGAGGCTGGCGATGGCCTCGGTCATCGAGGTTGCCGGGTTGGCCGCCCCGCCTTCGGTGGCGGCAATGCGGGTGCCGTCGGCCGAGGCGATCGCCACGCGGCAGGTCGAGCCGCCGCCGTCGATGCCGATGATGTATCCGCGGGCCTGGAGCATGGAAGATACCTATATAATACCTTTAGATGAATTGAAAGACATATATGATGCCAAATAGCTTGAAATCTCAGCGATTATGGCGAGAATATGGCGTGCATGAGGAAATGGTAGACAAAAGGTATTAGATAGGTATTCTAGGTGTGACCTGAGGGGATTCGCCGTTTCGATGCAGACCGAGGACGTTCACGACAAGGCCAGGGGGCTCGATGCGCGGCCGGACGCAGAGGTGCTGGGGATCCTGCTGGACGGGCAGATCGCGGCGCTTCAGGCGGTGCGTGCGGCGCTGCCAGAAATCGCGGCCGGCGCCGAAGTCATGGCCGAGACGCTGCGCGGCGGTGGGCGGTTGGTCTATGCCGGAGCGGGATCCTCTGCGCTGATGGGCAATGCCGACGGGCTGGAACTTGCCGGGACATTCGGGATCGACCCCGACCGTGTGCGGCTTTGCATGGCGGGCGGGCTGCCCCGAGACGCGGCGCTGCCAGGCGATACCGAAGACGATGCGGCTCAGGCCGAGACCGATGCGGTGGCGCTGCGCCCCGGAGATGCCGTGATCGCGGTGACGGCCAGCGGGCGCACGCCCTACGCGGTCCGCTTTGCCGAGATCGCTGCGGCGACGGGCGCGCGGGTGATCGCCATCGCCAACAATCCAGCCGCCGAGATCTTTGCCCGCGCCGACGTGGCGATCTGCCTGGCGACGCCGGCGGAGGTGATCGCGGGCTCCACCCGGATGGGCGCCGGCACGGCGCAGAAGGCGGCGCTGAACCTGATGTCGACCTTGATGGGGATCAAGTTGGGCCACGTCCATGACGGTATGATGGTCGACGTGCGAGCCGACAATGCAAAGCTGCGCGCCCGGGCGGTCGCAATGGTGATGCGGATCGCCGGCGTGGGTGAGGCGCAGGCGCAGGCGGCGCTCGCGGCTTCGGGCTGGAGGGTCAAGGAGGCCGTGCTGCGCTGCGCCGGTGTGTCGGACCCGGCCGAGGTGTTGGCGCGTTACGGCGGCCGGCTGCGCCCGGCGCTGATCGAATTGCAAAGCCCGGCTCCGGCCGGAACATAACCTAGACAGGAGAGGACCATGAGACATCTGACATTGACCGGCGCCCTGCTCGCCGGCACCGCCCTGGCCGCCCCGGCGCTGGCCGTGGACCTGACCATCGAGAGCTGGCGAAACGACGACCTGACGCTGTGGCAAGACAAGATCATCCCCGCCTTCGAGGCGCAGCACCCCGACATCAAAGTCACCTTCGCGCCCTCGGCGCCGGCGGAATACAACGCTGTGCTCAATTCCAAGCTCGACGCCGGATCGGCGGGCGATCTGATCACCTGCCGGCCGTTCGACGCCTCGCTGGCGCTCTACGACGCGGGCCACCTGGCGCCGCTGACCGACCTGGCGGGGATGGAGAACTTCTCGGACGTGGCGAAATCCGCCTGGACCACCGACGACGGGTCGGCGACGTTCTGCGTGCCGATGGCGAGCGTGATCCACGGCTTCATCTACAACAAGGACGCCTTCGCCGAGGTCGGCGTCGCGGTGCCGGCGACCGAGGCCGAGTTCTTCGCCGTGCTCGACGCGATCAAGGCGGACGGGTCCTACATCCCGATGGCGATGGGCACCAACGACCAGTGGGAAGCGGCGACGATGGGCTACAACAACATCGGCCCGAACTACTGGAAGGGCGAAGAGGGGCGCCTTGCGTTGATCGCGGGCGACCAGAAGCTGACCGACGAGGCCTGGGTGGCGCCGTACCGGCAGCTCGCCAAGTGGGGGGATTACTTGGGCGACGGTTACGAGGCGCAGACCTATCCGGACAGCCAGAACCTGTTCACGCTGGGCCGCGCCGCGATCTATCCGGCGGGTAGCTGGGAAATCACCGGCTTCAACGCGCAGGCAGATTTCGAAATGGGCGCGTTCAAGCCCCCGGTGCAGAATGCGGGCGACGAATGCTACATCTCGGACCACACCGATATCGCTATCGGGCTGAACGCCGCGTCGGGCAATGCTGAGGCCGCCAAGACCTTCCTGAGCTGGGTCGCGTCCGAGGAATTCGCCTCGCTCTACGCCAACGCACTGCCGGGCTTCTTCTCGCTGTCGAGCGCGCCGGTGACGTTGGAAGATCCATTGGCGCAGGAGTTCGTGTCGTGGCGGGGCGAGTGCAACTCGACGATCCGCTCGACCTACCAGATCCTGTCGCGCGGCACGCCGAACCTGGAAAACGAGACCTGGAACGCCTCGGCCCAGGTGATCAAGGGCGCCGAGAGCCCCGAGGACGCGGGCGCACGGCTGCAGGAAGGGCTGGCGAGCTGGTACGAGCCGCAGATGTGAGTGCTGCGCGGGCCGGGCGCTGGATCGGCCGGCCCGCTGATTGAGAGGTCCGGAGCCTCCGGCGGGGGTATTTGTGGCCAGATGAATTAGAGCCTGGCTCCCCGCTTCATCTGGCTGGAAATATCCCCGCCGGAGGCCTGAAAACTCTTTTCCCGCCGCTTCAGGAAAGGCACCGCCGATGGCTTCGAGACGCCCCATCCGCTGGCATATCGTCGTGTTCCTGGCGCCGGCGGTGCTGGTCTACACCGCGATCATGATCTTCCCGCTGTTCAACACGCTGCGGTTGGCGCTGTTCACCGAAGTCGACAACGTGCGGCATTTCGTGGGGCTGGAGAATTTCCGCACGCTGTTCGGCGATCCAAGGTGGTCCGAGAGCTTCTGGAACGCGCTCGGCAACAATTTCTGGTTCTTCTTCATTCATATGCTGGTCCAAAACCCGATCGGCATCCTGTTGGCGGCGATTCTCAGCCATCCGCGGCTGCGTTTCGCCGCGCTCTACCGGTCGGCCATTTTCATCCCGACGATCCTGTCGTTCGTGATCGTCGGGTTCGCCTGGAAGCTGATCCTGTCGCCGATCTGGGGCATCGCGCCGGGGATGCTGGACGCGGTAGGGCTGAAGTTTCTCTACGCGCCCTGGCTCGGAAAAGAGGAATATGCGCTGACCACGCTGTCGCTGGTGTCGGTCTGGCAGTTCGTGGGCATCCCGATGATGCTGATCTATGCCGCGCTTCTGACCATCCCCGAGGAGATCCTGGAGGCGGCGGAAGTCGAGGGCATCACCGGCATGTCGGCGTTCTGGAAGATCAAGCTGCCGTTGATCCTGCCCTCGATCGGGATCATCTCGATCCTCACGTTCGTTGGCAACTTCAACGCCTTCGACCTGATCTATGCGGCCCAGGGCGCGCTGGCGGGGCCGGATTTCTCGACCGACATTCTGGGCACCTTCCTCTACCGCACCTTCTTCGGCTTCCAGCTGCAATTGGGCGATCCGCATATGGGCTCGGCCATCGCAACGGCGATGTTCGCGATCATCCTGGTCGGCGTCTGCATCTATCTTTTCGGCATCCAGACCCGGATGCGGCGGTACCAGTTCTGATGCTGAAGGCGCGCCGAAACCCCGTCAATGTCGCGGCGATGCATGCCGTGCTGATCGTCTATACGTTGATCGCCCTGTTCCCGGTCTTCGTGATCCTGATCAACAGCTTCAAGACCCGCAAGGCGATCTTTCGCGAGCCGCTGTCGTTGCCCGGCGCGGATTCTTTCAGCCTGATCGGCTATGAGACGGTGCTGCGCCAGGGCGACTTCTTCGGCTACTTCCAGAACTCGATGATCGTCACGGTCGCCTCGCTGTTCTTCATCCTCTTGTTCGGCGCGATGGCCGCCTTCGCGCTGGCCGAATACCGGTTTAAGGGCAACACGCTGATGGGGCTCTATCTGGCGCTCGGCATCATGATCCCGATCCGGATCGGCACGGTGGCGATCCTCGAGTTGATGGTCTCGACGGGGCTGGTGAACACGTTGATGGCGCTGATTCTGGTTTACACGGCGCAGGGCCTGCCGCTGGCGGTGTTCATTTTGTCTGAGTTCATGCGCGGGGTGTCGGACGACCTGAAGAATGCGGGCCGGATCGATGGGCTGTCGGAATACGTGATCTTTTTCCGCCTGGTCCTGCCCTTGGTGCGGCCGGCGATGGCGACGGTGGCGGTGTTCAACATGATCCCGATCTGGAACGATCTGTGGTTCCCGCTGATCCTGGCCCCGGCGGAGGAGACCAAGACGCTGACGCTGGGCAGCCAGGTCTTCATCGGCCAGTTCGTCACCGACTGGAACGCGGTGCTGTCGGCGCTGTCGATGGCGATCCTGCCGGTGCTGATCCTCTATGTCATCTTCTCGCGGCAGTTGATCCGCGGCATCACCTCGGGGGCCGTCAAATGACCCGTGTTATGATCGCCGGACTGGGCAATATGGGGCTGAGCCATGCGCTGGCCCATCACCGCCACCCAGGGGCCGAGATCGTTGGGTTGGTGAACCGATCCCCCGTCGACCTGCCGGCGGAGCTGCGCGGTTATCCGCTGTTCGAGACCTTCGAGGAGGGCATGGCGACGGGGCCGGAGCTTGTCTGCATCGCGACCTATTCCGACAGCCATGCCGATTACGCGGTGGCGGCGATGGAGGCCGGTGCGAATGTTTTCGTCGAAAAACCGCTGGCCACCACCGTCGCCGATGCCGAGCGGGTCGTGGCCAAGGCGGTCGAGACCGGGCGCAAGCTCGTCGTCGGCTACATCCTGCGGCATCACCCGTCCTGGATGCGGCTCATTGCCGAGGCGCGGGGGCTGGGCGGCCCGTATGTGTTCCGGCTGAACCTCAACCAGCAGTCGGACGGCGCGACGTGGGAGACGCATAAGGCGCTGATGCGGACCACTTCGCCGATTGTCGATTGCGGGGTGCATTACGTCGACGTGATGTGCCAGATCACCGATGCCGCGCCGGTCAGGGTGCATGGCGTGGGGCTGCGGCTGACCGATGAGATTGCCGAAAATATGTACAATTACGGGCAGTTCCAGGTGGTGTTCGAGGACGGCTCGGTCGGCTGGTACGAGGCCGGCTGGGGGCCGATGATGTCGGAGACGGCGTTCTTCGTCAAAGACATCGTCTCACCCGGCGGCGCGGTGTCGATCACCGACGAGAGCGGCGGCGACAGCGACAGCGTCGAGGGGCACACGCGGGTCGGCGCGATCCGGGTGCACCGACGGGGCGGGGATCAGGTGATCGAAATGCCGGGCGAGCCGGGGCATCAGGAGCTCTGCGATGCCGAGCAGGCCTATGTGCTGCGCGCGATTGCCGAGGATATCGACCTGACCCGGCATATGGCCGACGCGGTGCAGTCGTTGCGGATTTGCCTAGCCGCGGACGAGAGCATCCGGACCGGCCGGGCCATCGACTTGAAGGATCAACCATGACCGCGCTGAGCCTGTCGAACGTCTACAAGTCCTTCGGCCCTGTCGAGGTGTTGAAGGACATCAGCCTGGCCGTGGACGAGGGTGAGTTCGTGGTCTTCGTCGGGCCCTCGGGCTGCGGCAAGTCGACCTTGCTGCGGGTGATCGCGGGGCTTGAGGACGCGACCGACGGCACGGTGGAGATCGGCGGCGAGGTGGTCAACGAGGTGCCGCCGGCGAAGCGGGGCATCGCGATGGTGTTCCAGACCTACGCGCTTTACCCGCATCTGACGGTGCGCGGGAACATGGCGCTGGGCTTGAAGCAGGAGGGGCAAGCGAAGGATGTGATCGAGGCGCGGATCGCCGAGGCGGCGCGGATGCTGCATCTCGATCCCTATCTCGAGCGGCGCCCGGCGGAATTGTCGGGCGGGCAGCGGCAGCGGGTGGCAATCGGGCGGGCGGTGGTGCGCGAGCCGCAGCTGTTTCTGTTCGACGAGCCGTTGTCGAACCTCGATGCGGCTTTGCGGATGAACACGCGGATCGAGATCGCCGATCTGCACCGCAAGCTCGGCGCGACGATGATCTATGTCACCCACGATCAGATCGAGGCGATGACCTTGGCGGATCGGATCGTGGTTCTGCGGGACGGGATCGTCGAGCAGGTGGGCTCGCCGATGGAGCTTTACAACGATCCGGTCAATCAGTTCGTGGCGGGCTTTCTGGGCGCGCCGTCGATGAACTTTTTGCCGGGCGGCGTGCTGGGCAAGCAGGCGGAGACGGCGGGGATCCGGCCGGAGAATTTGCGGATCGCCGAGGCCGGGCAGCTGTCGGGCGCGGTCACGCATGTGGAGCATCTGGGCGGCGACACGAATGTGCTGGTGCGGATCGAAGCCGGCGAGGTGCTGACCTTGCGGCTGTTTGGGCAGCACGCGCACGAAGTCGGCGACGGGGTTCGGGTCGCGTTCGAGGAGCGGCATTTGTACCTGTTCGACGGGGCGGGTGCGCGGGTGCGGTAGGGACGGCTGCGGGTTGTGGGGCTTCGGGATGGATGCAAACGCGATCTGGGCCGGGTTACAGCGCCGCAGGCGCCCCGGCCCAGCGGCGGCCCGCCCGGGTGGGCTGCCGCTTTGGCTGCCACAAACGCTCAGTTGAAATGGAAGATGTACATTGCTGCCATAAAAGCACGTCGTTCCAGCGGTGTAGCGGCATCCCGCGGGCCGCCGCTGGGCCGTGCGGGCATTGAACGATCCAAGTGACAATCGGCCAACGGTGCTCGCGTTGCCTTATCTCTCCAAAAGGCGTCCAAGCAGGCGTTCGGCGGTGGCGGCGACGGGGGGCGAGAGGCCCTGGCCGTGGCTGAACTCCCGGCCTTCGATGGCGAAAAGCGTCAGGCGGTCGGGCAGGCCGCCCAGGGCGCGGGCGGTCTCGACCGCCTCGGCGACGCCGAAGCGGTGGGTGGAGTAGTGGAAGAACTCGGCCGGGACGGGCGCGGCAATGGCGTTGAATTCGGTCAATTTGCCGGGGGCGGCACCGCTGCGTGAGGCATCGAGGATCACGATGTTGGGGTGGTCTGCGAAGAGGTCGATGAGGCGGGTGCCGTCGCCTTCGTGGGTGATCGCGTTGAGGCCCGCCTGGGCGAGACGGGTGGCGAGCCAGGGGCCGACGCCATCGTCGCGGCGGAAGGGGTTGCCGATACCGATGTGGAGGTTGGGCATTCAGATAGTGGCTTGGTGCGGGGCAAAGAGGATCGCGCCCGGCACCGAGGGTGGGCGCGGCGACGTCTTCGCCCGCATTGCTTCAAAGTACGGTCGGATCAATAAGCACAATCGTTTCAACGCATCGCGCCCACCCTGGGGGGCGGGGCTGGGCGCGATCCGGGGTTTGCAACCCCGTGCGTGCGGATGGATAGGGCGCTGCATAATCTCAGGAGCCGGGATTCTACGTCCGCTCCACCGTCAGCTTCAGGAAATGCGTGGCGCAGCTGATGCAGGGGTCGTAGTTGCGGATGGTTTGTTCGCAGCGCCAGCGTAGGGCGTCGTCGTCGAGGTCCATGTAGCGGCGTACGACGCGGGTCAGGTCGACCTCGATTTGTGGCTGGTTTTGCGAGGTGGGGGGCACGATGGTGGCGTGCGTGATGCGGGCGTCGTCGTCGATCGAGTAGCGGTGATAGCAGATCCCGCGCGGGGCCTCGGTGCAGCCGTGGCCGGAGCCGGCACGGGGCGGGGCGTCAATGAAGCTGGGTTCGAACGGCTGGTAGGCGCGGGCGAGGCGCAGGGCTTCCTCGATGGCGTATTGCACCTCGACCATGCGGACGAGGATCGATTTGAACGGGTTGGTGACCACCGGACCAAGGCCGCAATCCTCGGCGGTCTGTTTCGCTGTCGGGCTGAGCTTGTCGAAATTGTTGGCGTAGCGAGCCAGCGGTCCGGTGAGATAGGCCGAGCCGTCCTTCATGTGCCCATGCAGCGCGTTGGAGCGTTCGACATGGGTCTCGTAGAAATGGTCCGAGAAGTCGGCGACGTCGATGTCGAGCCCGGTGCTGGAGACGATGTTGCCCTCGTCGATCGGGTAGACCTGTTGCTGGGATAGCGAGACGAAAATGTAGTCGCCTTCGTCGTCGGGGAAGTCGAACTTGGCGAAGGCCAGCGCGGTGTCGCGGGCGGCCTGAACGCCCCACTCCAGCTCTGGGATCAGGCCGGCGATGGCGTCCGCCGACGGCGCCTTGTAGAAGCCACCGACGCGGGTGTTGACCGGATGCACGGACCGCCCGCCGATCACCTCCATCAGCGTGTTGCCGAGTTTTTTCAGGCGCAGGGCGGTCTTGACCAACTCGGGCTCGACCTTGGCGATGGCCATGGCGTCGTGCAGGTTCAGGAAATCCGGCGCGTGCAGCATGGCGGCGTGCAGGACGTGGCTTTGGATCCATTCGCCGCAATAGATCATCCGGCGCAAATCTTTGATCGGCTGCGTGACCTCGATCCCAAGCGCCTGTTCCATGGCGTGGCTGGCACCCATGACGTAGGCGATGGGACAGATGCCGCAGATTCGGCTGGTGATGTCGGGGGCCTCGTGACAGTCGCGGCCTTGCATGAACGCCTCGAAGAACCGGGGCGGTTCGAAGATACGGAACTCAACGGTGTCGATTTCGTCGCCGTTGAGCTTGACATAGAGCGCGCCTTCGCCCTCGACCCGGGCGAGCGCGTCGACTTGCAAGGTGCGGGTGGTCATGGGCTCTCTCCGGCGGTGGCGAAGGCATCGGCCCCGGCGTTGAAGTAGCGGTATTTGTCGCTCGTCTGCCGGTCGCTCAGGCCGAGTTTGGCGAATTCGGCGGTTAGCGCGTCGGTGTTGGCGTGTTCGACCGGGCCGAAGCAGCCGTAACAGCCGCGGCCGATCTTGGGGCAGAGGTTGCCGCAGCCGGCCTGGGTGACGGGGCCCATGCAGGGGATGCCTTTCGAGACCATCACGCAGGCGGTGCCCGCGCGTTTGCACTCGACGCATTGCGAGACGGTCGGGATGTGGGGTTTGCGCGCCGCGAGCGTGGCGGTGATTAACTCGATCAACTGGGATTTTGACACCGGGCAGCCGCGCAGTTCCATGTCGACCTTGACGTGGTCGGCGATGGCGGTCGACTTGTCGAGGGTCTCGATATAGTCGGGGTTCGCATAGACCGTGTTGGTGAAGGCGTCGACATCGGCGAAGTTGCGAAGCGCCTGGATGCCGCCGGCGGTGGCGCAGGCGCCGATGGCGATCAGCGTGTGCGATTGCTCTCGGACATTGCGGATGCGGTCGTGGTCGTGCTCGGTGGTGATCGAGCCCTCAACGAGCGAGATGTCGTAGGGGCCGTCCTTGATCTCGCTGGTGGCTTCGAGGAACTGCGAGATTTCGACGACCTCGGCCAGCGCCAGCAGCTCGTCCTCGCAATCGAGCAGCGTCAGTTGGCAGCCGTCGCAGGAGGCGAATTTCCAGACGGCGAGTTTGGGGCGGGTCATCAGATTTCCCTCATGGCGAGACGGCGGCCGATCTGGTCGTAGCGGAACACGGGGCCGTCCTTGCAGACGAAATCGGGGCCCCACTGACAGTGGCCGCAGAAGCCGAGTGCGCATTTCATGTTGCGTTCCATCGAGACCCAAATCTTGTCGGTGGGCACGCCGAGTTCGACGAGATCCTGCGCGGTGAAGCGCATCATGATTTCCGGGCCGCAGATGAAGGCCGAGACGTTGGCGTGGTCCTGGCCGTTCAGGATGCGCTCGAGCCGCGTGGTGACAACGCCGACATGGCCGGTCCAGCCGCGGGCGGCGGTGTCGACGGTGACCTCGACATTGGCGCCGGAGAACGCGCCCCATTCGGCGACTTGAGAACGGTAGAGCAGATCGTTTGGGGACCGTGCGCCGAAGAGCAGCGAGACTTCTTCGTAATCGAGCCGGTCGGCCAGCGCTTGGCAGATGGCGCCGCGCAGGGGGGCGAGACCGAGCCCGCCGGCGATGAACAGCATATGGCGGCCCTTTTGCTCTTCGACCGGCCAGTCGCTGCCGAAGGGGCCGCGCACGCCGAGCATGTCACCGGCGCGGAGCCGGGTGAGCGCGGCAGAGACCTTGCCGACGTTGCGGGTGGTGTGGATCAGGCGTTCTGGCACCGCAGGGTCGCCGGAGATCGAAATGGCGGCCTCGCCGACGCCGTAGGCGTAGAGCATGTTGAACTGCCCGGCCTTGAACGGCCGCGGCGGGCCGTCGATGGGCAGAAGCGACATGGTGGCGACGTCGTCAAGCTCCTCCCACACCTCGGCCACGCGGTAGCGGCGCGGCAGCATCGGGTCCTGGATGTTGGAGACATCCATCGGCCTATCCCGTGCCGTAGAGGTCGAGCAGTTGCAGCCGCTGGGCGCGCACGCGTTTGGTGAGGTGCGGCAGCCAGGTCTTGAACATCTGGTAGCCGAGCGCGGGGTGTTCGTCGCATTTGCCGCGCATGCAGTTGGCGTCGAGGCTGACGGCGCTTACCTCGGTCATGGCGCGGGCGTCGGCGGAGGACCGGTAGGGCGGGACCATCCAGCTCCACCCCGCGATGTCGCCGGCATGCAGGCTTTCGACCACAATCGAGGGGCGGCCGGGGGCGGCGATTTCGATGGCGACGTCACCCTTGCGGATGATGTAGACCTTGTCGGCCTCGTCACCCTCGGCGTAGAGCAGCGTGTTCTTTTTGAAATGCTCGTTGCGGCCGCAGCCGGAGAGCAGGTCGAGGGTTTCTTCGTCGAAGTCCTTGAAGACCGGGTGACCGGAGAGGATGTCTTTGATGCCGTGGATTTCCATTGTTCTGCTCCCTAGCCGTCGTCGCGCGCGATGCTGATGGCTTCCTCGGTGATGTCGATGCCCACGGGGCACCAGGCGATGCAGCGGCCGCAGCCGACGCAGCCCGAGCTGCCGAATTGGTCGTGCCAGGTGGAAAGCTTGTGGGTCAGCCACTGGCGGTAGCGGGCGGCGGGGTCCTGGCGCACGGCGCCGCCGTGGATGTAGCTGAAATCGACGCTGAAACAGCTGTCCCAAACCCGCCAGCGTTCGGTGTTGTCGCCGGTCAGGTCGTTGGTGTCCTCGACGTCGGAACAGAAACAGGTGGGGCAGGCGAGCGTGCAGTTTGCACAGTGCAGGCACTTTTCGGCCACGTCCTGCCAGCCGGGGTGGTTTTCCTTGCCCTTCAGCCGCGGGGCGATGTCGGCGGGCAGGCGGCGGGTTTGCTGCGCGGCGGCGGAGGAGGCGGCGAGGCGCGCGGCCGCCTTGTCGTCTTCGGTCGCGTCGCGCAGCGGCAGGGTGTCAGCGAGGGCCGCGCCGTCGGCGGAGCCGATTTGCAGAAGGAAGCGGTGGTTGCCCTCGGGGTCGAGCTCGGTCAGCGCCAGGTCAAAGCCCTCATCTGCGTGCGGCCCGGTGTTCATCGAGGCGCAAAAGCAGGTGGCGGCAGAGCGGGCGCATTGCACGGCGACGATCAGGGTGGCGGCGCGGCGGCGGGTGTAGTCGGTGTCGGTGAAATCGCCGTTGTCGAACACGGCGTCCTGGCGTTCGATGGCTGCGATTTCGCAAGGCCGGACGCCGAAGAAGGCGGTCTTCGGGTATTCCTCAGCGCGGTCGTCGATCTGAAACCCGTCGGCGGTCTTCTCGGCCGACCAAAGCTTGCGGCGGGCGGGGAAGAGCCATTTCTTCCAGCTCTGCGGTCCAACGACGTAGTCAAACCACGAGTCCGGGCGGCCATCGGTCAGGCGGTAGTGGCCGGCCTCCTGGTCGTCGGAACGGCCGCGGGGGAGGTCGTCGGGGTCCCAGAGTTCCTCGTAGGAAATGGTGCCATCGGATTCGCGCGGGCCGATGACCCGCCACCCTGCGGCCGCGAGCGCTTCGATGAGTGGTGCGGGGCTGGAGATGACGTAGGCCTCGCCAGGGGCGGCTGACATGCGGGTTGGTCCTTCGCGCTAGACCTGTGCAATTGAGGTAGGGATAGCGGGAATAGGAAAGCGCAGGGAATGATCTGAATCAAGGGCCTCGGGCGATCAGTGATGACGGGATACATCACGAGGCGCCTTGCCGGACTAGGTGGCGGCCGTTGGACAGATTGATTGGCCAAGGCGCGGGCGGCAACGCGACTTGTTGGGTGACTTAAATCTGATAGGTTGAGTACGCAATCTGATTGCTCAACCATACTGAACCTTTCTATTTCAGAAGGATCGCCATAATGCTCATCGTCTGCACCAAAGATAACGAGATCGTCCAAGCGGCACAGAACAAGGAGTCCGCGAAGGCTTGGGCGCCGCTCAAGATCGTGAATTCGGGGCTGAACCAAAACCAAGCGACGCTGGCCATCGCTGGGTTCTTGCAAGGTTTGGGCAATGAGCCGTTGTGTTTTTCAGCGCATGGCAACGATGAAGAGATCGGCGACGAAAGCAGCCCATGGGGCTGGGACAGCGACGACATCGCTGGTCTCTTGAAGGCCAACAAACCGAATTACAAGGGACCGATCCTGATCCACGCCTGCAGTGAGAACGTGTCCAATTTCTCGGCCCATCTCGCGGTTGCGCTCAAGAAGAAGAACGCGCTCATCGGGGTCTGGATCTACGGGTACAACAAGGCAATTGACTCGGACGCTGGGTTTCCCGATCCAAACAAACTGGACAAAAACGTAGAGCTTCAGGGCACCCAAGTCGGCTGACATTCTCGCCGCGTCAGCCGAGCGCTGCGGCACCCTCTACACAAAACGCCCCGCCGGTGGGCGGGGCGCATCCGAACCAATTGGCGCGTCGCTTCAGTTGAAGCTGAAGTACTTGAACTTGGCCGTGTCGTCCGGGGCGACGATGGTCTCGACGTTCGACTTCATGCCCCAGTTCAGCACCTGGTGGTGGATCGGGATGTAGAGCTGTTCGGCCTGCACCACCTGCCAGATCTCATTGATCATCATGTCGCGCTTGGGCAGGTCGGTCTCTGACGCCAGCGCCTCGATCTTCATGTCCAGATCCGGGTTCGAGAACCGGGTGCCGTTCCACGACCCGTATTTGTCGTCGCGGGTGTGGACCAGGAAGTTGAAGATGTACTCGCTGTCGTATGTCGGCACGCCCCAGCCCAGCATATAGAAGTCGGTCTCCAGCGTGTTGATCAGCGGGAAGTGCTGGGCCTTGGGCTTGGCGTCGAGGTTCACGGTGATGCCGATCTGCGCCATCATGCCCACCGCGGCCTGGCAGATCGCCTCGTCATTGATGTAGCGGTCGTTGGGGCAGTTCAGCACGATCGAGAAGCCGTCGCCGTAGCCGGCCGCCTCCATCAACTCATTGGCCTTGGCGATGTCGGTCATGGACGCGCCGTCCATCTCGGCGTTCCACCCGTTGACGAAGGGCGGCGAGATCATGCCGGCCGGCGCCGACTGGCCGCGCATCACCACCTGTTTGATGGCGTCGCGGTTGACCGCCATCGACATCGCCTGGCGCACGCGCAGGTCGGCCAGCGGGTTGGCGCCGTCGACATTGTCGTTCATCAGGTCGGCGTCGCCTTGGTTCATGCCGAAGAAGATGACGCGGTTCTGCGGCGCGGTGCGGACGTCGAGCCCGTCGGCCTCGGCCACGCGGCCCAGGTCCTGCACGGGCACGTCCTGGATGAAGTCGACCTCACCCGACAGCAGAGCGGCGACGCGGGTCGCGGCGTTCTGGATCGGGGTGTAGATGATCTCGGTCACTTCCATGGGGAATTCGTCTTTGCCCCAGTAGTTCTCGTTGATCGTGAGCACGGTCTTCACGTCGGGCTCGCGGCTGACCAGCTTGTAGGGTCCGGTGCCGTTGGCGTTGGTGGCCGCGAATGTCTGCTCGCCGCCTTCGTAGTCCTGCACCTTGACGGCGTTGTTGGCCTCGGCCCAGCCCTTGTCCATGATGAACATGTTGGTGAGGTTGTTCGGCATGATCGGGTTCGGGCCGTTCGTGACGATCTCGATCGTCATCGCGTCAGGGGCGCGGACCTCGACGACTGAGGCGAGCAGCTCCTTATAGTCCGAATCCGGCGTCATCGCGCGGTCGAGGCTGAACTTCACGTCCTCGGAGTCGAAGGTCGCGCCGTCATGATAGGTGACGCCTTCACGCAGCTTGAAGACCCAGACGTTGGGGTCTGCTTCCGAGGGGCCCCATTCGGTGGACAGCGCCGGCACAATAGCGCCGGTCATGTCGCGCATCACCAGGGGCTCCATGATCTGGTGGGCCAGGGCGCTTGTCGGGCCTTCGTTCTGGGCGTGCGGGTCGAGCGTGAGCGAGTCGCCGGCGCGGGCCCAGCGGAGGGTCTCGGCATGGGCGCTGAACGCGGTCGTCGCCAGCAGCGCGGCCGCCAGCGCGAGGGTGCGGTTGGTCATTTTGCTTTCTCCCTGATTGATGGCGAGGGATTATGACGGCGTGGCGGAAAAGGGCAATGGGGTTGCGGTGGGGGCGCGGGTTCGGGGGAGGTAGCTTGAAGCGATCGCGTTGACACAGTGCGAGGAGCCGGGTCCGTCGCCGACCCGCGGGGTGGCGATCCGACGCTTGAACGGCGGCGCTTTATGGTTGTCGAATCCGTAGGTCATCACGCGGTGCGCGAGGCTCGACCAATCGCCACCCCTCCGGGGCGGGTTGGCGATGGGCACGGCGGGGCTGCGCCCCTTGAATCCGTGCCCGGTGTGGCTCTTGAGCATCCCCGCCAGCGCAATTGATGTGACCCGTCGCTGCCTCGCCGGTCGGCGATGGTGCGTCTCCTTGGTGAGGTGCCAATGGTCGTTCCGCGGCGCAAAAGCCCGCTCGGCAGGAGCCCCGCCGGCTACATGCCCCGGCACTCCGGCACCGGGGTGACCGCCCGTCCGGTGGCGTGAAACGCGGTGAGGTTCTCGACCGCCAGATCGCCCATCGCCTGCCGGGTCTCAACCGTGGCCGAGCCGACATGGGGCAGAAGCGTCACGGTCTCCATCGCCATCAGCTCGGCAGGGACGTGGGGTTCGTGTTCGAACACGTCGAGCCCGGCCTTGCCCAGCCGGCCCTCTTGCAGCGCCGCGATCAGCGCGGCCTCGTCGACGACCGAGCCGCGGCCGACGTTGATCAGCGTGCCGTCCGGGCCGAGCGCATCGAGGACCGCTCGGTCGATCAGGTGCCGCGTCGCCGGCCCGCCGGGGGCGATGCAGATCAGGATGTCGGCGTCGCGGGCCATCGCGACGAGATCGGGGTAGTAGCGGTAGGGCACGTCTTGCTCGCTGCGCCCATGATAGGTGACGGTGACACCGAAGGCCTGCAGCTTTTCCGCCGTCGCCTTGCCGATCCGACCCAAGCCGAGGATGCCGGCGGTCAGGCCGCGGATTGAGCGCGACAGCGGCGCCTCGCCCTCTTCCGGCCAGCGGCCGGCCTTCAAGTAGGCGTTGTCGTGTAGGAAATTGCGCGCGGTGGCGAGGACCAGCAGGACGGCGGTATTGGCGACCTCGTCGTTCAGCACGTCCGGCGTGTGGGTGACGACCACGCCGTGCCGGACGGCGGTCGCGACATCGACGGAATCGTAGCCGACGCCGTAGTTCGAGATGATCCTGAGCTTCGGCATCCGGGCCATCAAGTCGCCGGGCACGCCGCCGTGGCCGTTGACCAAGAGGTATTCGATGTCGGTCCCGTGCTGCGCCAGAAAGCCCTCGCGGTCCTCGGGCAGGCGGTGCACCGCGAAGACCTCGGCGAGCTGCCCCAGCATGCGCTCGGTCGCGGCGCCGATCATCAGCATCTGCGGCTTGGTCATGGGTCGGGCCGGACGGTCTGGCGCTGTTGGCCGAGCCCCTCGATCCAGACCTCCATCACGTCGCCATCCTTGAGATAGCCGCCGCCGTCGAGCCCGCCGGCCAGCGCCACGCCCGGTGGGGTGCCGGTGGAGATCACGTCGCCGGGCTGCAGCGTCATCAGCTGCGACAGGTGCGACACGATCTGCGCGACGGTGAAGATCATCGTGCGGGTGTTGCCGGTCTGCTTGCGGGCGCCGTTGACGTCGAGCCACATGTCGAGGGCCTGCGGGTCGGCGATCTCGTCTCGGGTGACGAGCCAGGGGCCGGTGGGCCCGAAGGTGTCGCAGGACTTGCCCTTGGTCCATTGGCCGGAAATCTGGCTTTGGAAATAGCGCTCGGAGATGTCGTTGATCATGCAGTAGCCGGCGACGTGCCCAAGCGCCTCGGCCTCGGAGACGTATTTGCAGGGGCTGCCGATGACGACGCCCAGCTCGACCTCCCAATCGGTGTGCTTTGAGCCGCGGGGCATCAGGATGTCGTCGTCGGGGCCGACGATGGCCGAGGTGGCCTTCATGAAGAGGATCGGGTGTTCGGGGATGTCGGCGCCGGTCTCGGCGGCGTGGTCGGAGTAGTTCAGACCGATGCACATGAACTTTCCGGTGCCGCCGACGCAGGGGCCATAGCGGGTCGGGCCTTCGACCGCGGGTAGGGTTGCAGGGTCGAGAGCGCGAAGCTTGGCGAGGCCGTCATCCGACAGCGTGGCGCCGGCGATGTCGTCGACATGGGCCGAGAGGTCGCGGATCCGGCCGTCGGCGTCGATCAGTCCGGGGCGTTCGGCGCCCGGGGCGCCGTAGCGGCAGAGTTTCATGTCTGTCTCCTCGTTTCGGGTCAGGGGGGCAAATTCTCGACGAGAATTTGTGGGCAAACTTTCGTCGAAAGTTTGCGCCCCCGGATGGTGTCAGTGGTTGTCTCGGGGCAGGTGCCTTCGGGCGATGTCTTTGTGCGCGTCGGCGCCTTTCAGGGTCATGCCCTCGCTAAACGGGCGCACGCGGTCGCGGAAAATGTCCTGCCAGGGGGTTTGGCTGTCCGGCGCCGGCAGTTTCGGTTGCTTGGCGCGGCGGGCGTCGAGCTCTTCTTTGTCGACGAGCATGTCGGCCGTGCCCTTCTTCAGGTCGATGCGCAGGTGGTCGCCGGTTTGCACCAGGGCGAGCCCGCCACCGTCCGCCGCCTCGGGCGAGGCGTTCAGGATCGAGGGCGAGCCGGAGGTGCCGGACTGGCGGCCGTCGCCGATGCAGGGCAGGGCGTGGATGCCCTGTTTCAAGAGGTGGGCGGGCGCGCGCATGTTCACCACCTCGGCGCCGCCGGGATAGCCGATGGGTCCGGCGCCGCGCATGATCAGGATGCTGTGCGCGTCGATACCGAGGGCCTCGTCGTCGATGCGGGTGTGGTAGTCTTCGGGGCCGTCGAAGACGAAAGCCGTGCCTTCGAACGCCATAGGGTCGTCGGGATTGTCCAGGTAGCGGGCGCGGAATTCCTCGCCAATGACACTGGTCTTCATGATCGCGCTGTCGAAGAGGTTGCCCTTGAGGTTCAGGAAGCCCGCGTTCTTCAGCATCGGCTTCGCGACCGGCTTGATGACGTCCTGGTTGACGCTGCGTTTGTCCGCGCAATTCTCGGCCATGGTCTTGCCATTGACGGTCATTGCGTCGGGGTGGGGCAGGAGGCCGGCCGCGAGCAGTTCGCCGATCACCGCAGGGACGCCGCCGGCGCGGTGGTAGTCCTCGCCCAGGTACTCGCCGGCGGGCTGGAGGTTTACGAGGAGCGGGATCTCGTAGCCAAGCTTTTGCCAGTCGTCGTTGTCGAGCGGCACGCCGAGATGGCGGGCGATGCCGTTGAGGTGGATCGGCGCGTTGGTCGACCCGCCGATGGCGGAATTGACGACGATGGCGTTCTCGAACGCCTCTCGCGTCATGATCTGGCTCGGCCGCATGTCGGTCCAGACCTCTTCGATGATGCGCTGCCCGGTGCGGTAGGCGATCTGGCCACGCTCTCGGTAAGGCGCGGGGATCGCGGCGGAGCCGGGGAGTTGCATGCCCAAAGCCTCGGCGAGCGAGTTCATCGTCGTCGCGGTGCCCATGGTGTTGCAGTAGCCGGTCGACGGGGTGGAGGAGGCCACCATCTCCATAAAGCCGTCGTCGTCGATCTCGCCGGCGGCGAGCAGTTCGCGGGCCTTCCAGACGATGGTGCCCGAGCCGGTGCGTTCACCGTTGAACCAGCCGTTCAGCATCGGGCCGACGGAAAGCGCGATGGCTGGGATGTTGACGGTGGCGGCGGCCATCAGGAGTGCCGGCGTGGTCTTGTCGCAGCCGATCATCAAGACGACGCCGTCGATGGGGTATCCGAAAAGGGTTTCGACGAGGCTGAGATAGGCAAGGTTGCGGTCGAGCATCGCCGTGGGGCGCTTGCCGGTCTCCTGGATCGGGTGGACGGGGATCTCGATCACCGTGCCGCCCTGGCTGATCACGCCGTCGCGGACGCGCTTGGCGAGCTCCAGGTGGTGGCGATTGCAGGGGCTGAGGTCGCTGCCGGTCTGAGCGATGCCGATGATCGGCTTGCCGGATTGCAGCTCTTCGCGGGTCAGGCCGTAGTTCAGGTAGCGCTCGGTATAGAGCGCGGTCATTTCCCGGTCGTCAGGGTTGTTGAACCAGAGCTGGCTGCGGAGTTTTGGTTTTTCGGTCATGATGTTTCCCTATCGGGACCCGCCGGGGGGCCAGCCCCGTCGCCATTTTTGCTTGAACCAATGGCGCATTCAATGGCGACCCCCCGAGATATTTCTAGCCAGATGAAGCGGAGCGGGTCATCCCGACCAGCCGCCGTCGATCACGAAGGGCTGGCCGGTGGTGAAGGCGCTTTCATCGCTTGCAAGGTAGACGACGAGGGCGGCGATTTCCTCCGGTGTAGCGACGCGGCCCATGGGCTGGCGCGAGACGAACATCTCGAGCGCCTTCTCGTAGCTGCCGACCTCTTCGCCGAGGGCTTTGACGCGGTCGTGCCAGCTGGGCGATTCGACCGTGCCGGGGCAGATCGCGTTGCAGCGGATGCCCTGTTTGATGAAATCGGTGGCGACCGATTTCGTGAGCCCGATCACCGCCGCCTTTGTTGCACCGTAGACGAAGCGGTTCGGCGCACCCATGATCGAGGAGGCCGCCGACGACATGTTGATGATCGAGCCGCCGCCGCGGTCGAGCATGCCGGGCAGGGCGGCGCGGATGGTGCGGAACATCGCGGCGACGTTGAGGTCGAAGGCGAAGGCCCAGTCGTCGTCGGTGGCGTCGAGCACGGTGCCGTGGTGGACGAAGCCGGCGCAGTTGAAGAGCACGTCCGGCGCGGCGCGGGCGACGCCCTCGCGCACGCTGGTGTCGTTGCGGACATCGAGCGGGAAGGTCTCGATCCTGACGTGAGTCAAATCGGCCAGCGCGGCGGTGTTGATGTCGGTGGCGAAGACCTGCGCGCCGGCCTCTGCCATCGCCAGGGCAGAGGCGCGGCCGATCCCCTGCCCGGCCGCAGTCACCAGCGCGCGTTTGCCGCTAAGGCGTTCATTCGGCATGGCTTTTCCTCCCTCGCGCGGAGCCTTGGCGACTCTCTGATCGGCGCAACGAGAACAGGCCTATGCGAAAGCGGGGCAAAAAGCTAGGGTCGCGGGCGGCTAGGCTGAGGGAGGGTCTGCATGGGCGATGTGGCGGTTTTGGGCACCGGGCTGATGGGAGCGCCGATGGCGCGGAACCTGGCCCGCGCGGGACACGGCGTGCGGGTCTGGAACCGGACCGCTGCGAAGGCGGAGGCACTTGCGGGCGACGGCTGCGCGGTGGCCGCGACGCCGGAGGACGCGGTGGCGGGCGCGACCGTCGTGATCACCATGCTGAGCGACGGGGTGGCGTCCTGCGCGATGGTGGACCGGCTGGCGGGCGCGCTGGCGCCGGGGGCGGTGTGGGTCGACATGTCCTCGACCAAGCCCGAGGAGGCGCGGGCGCAGGCGGCCATCGTCGAGCAGCACCTCGATGCGCCGGTGTCGGGCGGGACCAAGGGCGCCGAGGCCGGCACGCTGGCGATCATGGTGGGCGGGCCGGCTGAGCTGTTCGAGGCGGTGCGGCCGGTGCTGGAGGCGATGGGCCGGCCGGTTCTGGTGGGGCCGTCGGGCGCCGGCCAGCTGGCGAAGCTCGCCAACCAGGCGATCGTGGCGGTGACGATCGGCGCGGTGGCCGAGGCGATGCTGCTTCTGCGCGAGGGCGGGGCGGACCCGGCGGCGGTGCGCGCGGCGCTGAAGGGCGGCTTCGCCGATTCGACGATCCTGCAGCAGCACGGGGCGCGGATGACGACGGGGGATTTCGTGCCGGGCGGGCTGGCCAAGTTCCAGGTCAAAGATCTTCAGAATGTGCTGCACGAGGCGTCCGGTCTGGGGCTGTCGCTGCCGATGGTCGAGGCGGTCACCGACCGGTTCCGGGTGTTCTGCGACGAGATGGGCGGGGCCGAGAAGGACCATTCCGGGCTTTTTCTGGAGCTTTTGCGCCGCAACGGGATGGAGGCCTGAACGGTGCGGCAGGTCCTGATCCTGGGCGGCGGCGGCATGGTGGGGCAGAAGCTGGCGCATCACCTGTCCGCGCGGGGGCTGAACGGCGACGGCGCCATCGACGTGACGCTGTTCGACATCGGCTTTCCCGAGGGCGGCGCGGCGGGGCGGCGCATCACCGGCGACATCACCGACGCCGCGCTGCTGACCCGGTTATTGCAGGCGAAGCCGGATGTGATATTTCACCTCGCCTCGGTGGTTTCGGGCGAAGCGGAGCAGGACTATGCCAAGGGCTGGCGCACCAACATGACGCCGTTTTGGCACATGATGGAAGAGCTGCGGCGGCTGAGCGTGGGCTCGGGCGGGTCCTATCGGCCTCGGTTGGTCTTCACCTCGTCGATCGCGGTGTTCGGCGGGCCCTATCCTGCCAAGATCGGTGACGAATTTCTGTCGGCGCCGCGCACCTCTTACGGGGCGCAGAAGGCGGTGTGCGAGCTGATGCTGTCGGATGCCAGCCGGAAGGGGTTCGTGGACGGCGTCTCGATCCGGCTGCCGACGATCTGCGTGCGGCCGGGGGCGCCGAACAAGGCGGCGTCGGGGTTCTTTTCCAACATCATCCGCGAGCCTCTGGCGGGCAAGGCGGCGGTGCTGCCGGTGGCCGACACGGTGCGGCACTGGCACGCCTCGCCGCGCGCGGCGGTGGGGTTTTTGACCCATGCCGCCGGGCTGGATCTGGACCTCTTGGACGGGCGGCGGGCGCTGACCATGCCGGGGCTGTCTTGCACCGTCGCCGAGCAGATCGAGGCGCTGCGGCGGGTCGCGGGCGAGGCGGCCGTGCGGCTGATCCGGCACGAGCCGGACCCGGCGATCATGGCGATCGTGGACGGCTGGCCACGGGACTTCGACCCGCAGCGGGCGCTTGAGTTGGGCTTTCGGGCCGAGGCGTCGTTCGACGAGATCGTGCGGATCCACATCGAAGACGAGCTTGGGGCGGTTTAGGCGGGTTGTGCGCTGAGATTGGTCCAGTGAGGACGTCCACCCCTTCGTGAGGAGCCGTGCCCATCGCCGACCCGCGGGGTGGCGAACCGACGTGTGTTCGACGGCGCTTTATGGTGGTCGAGTCCGTAGGACCTCAAGCGGTGCGCAGGTGTCGACCAATCGCCACCCCTCCGGGGCGGGCTGGCGATGGGCACGGCGGGGCTGCGCGCCTTGACTCCGTGCCCGGGGCAACGGGCGAGTTTCCCCTGCAGCCCAAGTAAACGCCTGGGCCTCTGCACACAGAGCTTAATCGCCCGAAACCCGTCCGCGCTGCGCCCCGACGGCGCAGCCGGTCAGGCGCCAGGCAGAAGATTGCGGCTGAGATGGGCCTCGATCCGGGCGCGGCATTCGGCCTCGTCGCGCGCCAGCGCAGCGTCGACGATGCCGCGGTGTTCGTCCACGTTGCCGGGGGCATAGCCGAAGTTGCTGGCCTCGGTGACGTGCTGCTGCCGGAACTGGTCGAAGATTGTCCGGAAGGTTCGGCGCAGAAACGGCGAGCCGCAGGCGGCGCTGAGCGCGTCGTGGAACTCCCATTCGGCGGCGCACCAGAGCCGCACGGTCGCCGGCTCGGGCCCGTTGCGCTCGATCTCGGCCTCGATATGGCTGAGCTTGTGGTGCGCAGCAGTCAGCTGTGCCTCCCAGGCGATGCCGCCATGGCGGATCGAGCCGGCGGCGCCTTCTTGCTCGAGCAAGATGCGGAACAGCGTCAGGTCGTGCTTGCGTTGGGCCGAGGCGGCCTGGGCGCGAAACCCGCGCTGGTCCGCGTACTGCACAAGCCCGTCCGCCGAAAGCCGCAACAGCACCTCGCGGATGGTGTTGGCCGAACAGCCATAGGCGTCCTTCAGCGGACCGGGCAGCAGCTTTTGCCCCGGCGCGAAGCCGCCCATCGTCAGGCGCTGACGCAGGTCCTCGTAGATCTCGGGCGTGCCGACCCGCTGGCGCGACAGGGTGCTGGCCATGGGCACAGGGTAGGAAAAAATGCCGAAATTGCCAAGGAATTTCAAAATTTTCCGCTTTTCGGAAATCAGTTGCCGGATCGCCGAGCCCTTGTTAGGCTGCGCCCGCACCGCTCTGACCGTGGCGACCACAAGCCCCGGCACGGCCGATTGCACCAAAAGACCAAAAGGGAGGTCACCCATGAAACTACTGAAGAAGGCGGCGCTTGCCGCCGGCGTCGCCGTACTTGCCGCGACCGCCGTCAGCGCCCAGACCAACATCCGGCTGCAGACGCACTATTCGCCCGAGCACCCGTCGGGCAAGCTGGTGGCGTCCTATGTCGACAACGTCCAGACGATGTCGAACGGCGAGATCACCTTCGAGGTGTTCTATTCTTCGTCGGTCGTGAAATCGCCGGAGACCTTCGACGCGGCGGCCAGCGGCATCCTCGACTGCGACATGACCGGCGGCGGCTATCAGGTCGGCAAGAACCCCGCCTTCCAGTTCGTCGGCGACATCATGGGCGGCTACGACACGCCGTACCAGCAGCTGAGCTGGCTCTACTACGGCGGCGGCTATGACGCGGCGCAGGAGCTCTACAACACCTACGACATGCAGCTCATCGGCTGGTGGGTCTATGGCCAGGAATCGCTGTCGTCGTCGAAGCCGATTGCGGGACCGGAAGACCTGGTCGACTGGAAGTTCCGCTCGCCTCCGGGCATGGAAACCAAGATCTTCGAAAAGCTCGGCGCCAAGCCGATCGTGATGGACTTCACCGAGATCTTCACCGCGCTCGAGACCGGCATCATCGACGGCGCCGACGCCTCGGGCATCGCCAACAACGTCGGGCTCGGCCTCTATGACCTCGTCAAGCACGCCAACTACCCGGGCTTCCACTCGATGCCGTCGGACCACCTGGCCTGCCGCAAGGACATGTGGGACGCGATGCCTGAGCATCACCGCCGGATCATGTCGGTGGCGATGGAAAGCTTGGCGCTGCGCACGGCGCTGTCGACCCAGGTGAAGAACGCCGAGGCCGTCGCGATGCTGAAAGAGCAGGGCGTGACGATCCACGAATGGTCGTCCGAGGACCTCGCCGCCTTCCGCGCCGCGGCGCAGGCGACCTGGCCCGAGTTCGCCACCACCGACGAGGCCAAGGCGCTGCTGGCCAGCCACATGGAATATCTCGGCCAGCTGGGCCTGGTCGTGGGTCAGTAATCCGGGGCCTCGGGGCGCGGCATACCGCCCCTGACCCGATAAGATCCTGGCCGGGGCCCCATCGCGGGCCCCGGCTGTCATGGCAGCCGCCGGCAAAAGGCGACGCCGGGCTGGGAGGGGCGACCGATGCACAGCCAATCAATCCGGCTGATCGACTGGACCATGCCGCTGGTCTTCATCCTTTGCGCGGCGCTGGTGGTGTCGGGGGGGCCCAATTACCTGATCAGTTTCGGCTGGGCCGACGCCACGATCGTCAACCGCTACGAGGGCGCGGGGCTGGTGCAATACCTCGCCCTGATCCTGGTGCCGATCCTCTTCGTCCTGGGCGTTGCCACGGTGCGGCCGGCGCCGATGGAGCTCGACGACCTGGGCGGGTTCGCCCGGATCTCGCTGTTTCTGGGCCGGGTGACGATGCTGCTGATCGCGCTGCTCGTGGGCGTGATGACCTTCGAGGTGGTACTGCGCTACGTGTTCGAACGCCCGACGCTTTGGGCCAACGAGCTGTCGTTGTGGATGGCGGGCTTCCTGTTTTTGTTTGCGGGCCTCTACGCCATGCAGCAGCGCAGCCATATCCGCATCTTCCTGGTCTACGACCTGTTTCCGCGCTGGCTGCAGAAGGCCTGCGACACCTTCTCGACGATCCTGATCCTGATCTTCATGGCGGCGATGATCTGGGGCGGCTATGGCGAGGTCTCGCAGCAGTTCTTCCGCTGGGAGCTGATGGGCACCGCCTTCGACCCGCCGGTCCCGGCGACGCTGAGCCCGGCGATTCTGATCGTGATTTCGCTGGTGGCGGTGCAGGCGGTGTCTAACCTGATCGTGGACTGGAACAAGGAAAAGGAAATCCACGGTGTTATCGAGGAGATCGACGTGGACGAGCTGACGCTGGGCGCGGTCGGCGACAGCATCCACGAAAAAAAGAAAGACGACTAGCGCGATGGGACTGGATATCGGCACCATCTCGATCGTCCTTCTGCTGGCGATGCTGATCCTCCTGGCGATCGGGATGCCGCTGGGCTTCGCCTCGGCGTTTCTGGCGGTCGCAGTGCTGGTGATGCGGTTCGAGCCGTCGATCCTGTGGGATCCGACGACCTTCGGCGAGGGCATCCTGACCCGCCAGTTCGGGTCGGGGCCGCTGGCGATCCTGATGAAACGAATATACGACTTAATGACGGACTACGTCCTGATTTCGGTCCCGCTGTTCATCTTCATGGCCGCTTTGCTGGAGCGGTCAGGCATCGCCGAGAGCATGTATTCGTCGCTGAACGTCTGGCTCAGCGAGACCCGCGGCGGCATCGCCATCGTCACGTCGATCATGGCGGTGATCATGGCGGCGATGTCGGGGATCATCGGGGGTGAGGTGGTCCTCCTCGGCCTGATTGCCCTGCCGCAAATGCTGCGATTAGGCTACAATCAGAACCTCGCGATCGGGACGATCTGTGCGTCCGGGTCGCTCGGAACGATGATCCCGCCCTCGATCGTGCTGATCATTTTCGGGCTGATCACCGAGACCTCGATCAAGGCGCTGTTTACCGCCGCGTTCCTACCGGGCTTCATGCTGGCCTCGTTCATCATCATCTACATCATTGTCAGGACCCAGTTGAACCCGACGCTCGCTCCCCTACCCAAGGACACCGAGGATTACTCGGGCTTCGGCACCAACCTCCTGGTCAAGGTGGTTTTCGGGCTGGCTGGCGTGGCGGTGGCACTGTGGTTCATCTTTGGGGTCTTCACCTGGGTCACGGGCGGCGGCGGCGCGGGTGTCTTCGGGCTCTTCATCATGGCGGTCTTCGCGGCGGCCTTCGCCTTTTTCGCCCAACGGCCCAAGGGCCAGCTGTTTTTGGCCTTCCTGACCCTGCTGACGGCAGGGTTCTCGGCGCTTCTGCTGCTGCGGGTGATCTTCTTCCAGGTGACCGGGCAGAACGTGATCGAAGAGGGCGTCGACCCGATCGTCTTCGGCACCACCGAGTTCATCCCCTGGTTCGCCGGCGCCCTGGTCGTGGCGCTGGGGCTGATCTTCGCCGGGTTCGGGACCGACCGCGCGGCCAAGGCCTGGGACATGGGCAAGGGCCTGGTGGCGCCGATCGTGGTGATCGGCGTGGTCCTGGGCTCGATCTACATGGGCATCACCGGCATCACCGAGGCCGCTGGCATGGGCGTTGTCGCGGTCTTCATGATCGCCACGATCCTGCAGCGGAAGGGCAAGCTGCTGACCACGGGCAAGTTGGTCAAATACGGTGGCGGAACGGTGGCCATCATCGCCGCCGCCTATGGCGTCGACGCGGCCACGGGGCTGGGATGGACGGAGCTGGCGGTGGTCGGCCTGGGCCTGGGGCTGGTGGGCAGCTGCCTGCAGGTCGGCGCCGTGTTCCACATGACCTGGGACGCGCTGATGCGGACGCTGAAGTCGACCGGCACGATCATCTGGGTCACGATCGGCGCGACCGCCCTGGCGGGCGCCTACACCATCGCCGGCGGGCCGACCTATGTCGCCAACCTGATCGTCGGCGCGGACCTGCCGACGATGGGCATCATCCTGACGATGATGGTGATCTTCCTGTTCATGGGCGCGTTCATGGACTGGGTCGGGATCGTGCTGCTGATCATCCCGGTGTTCCTGCCGATCATCCTGCGGCTGCCGGTCGAAGAGATCGGCGTGTTCGGCGAGTTGCAGGCGAAGTACGTGGCGGTCTGGTTCGGCGTGGTGTTCTGTATGAACATGCAGGTCAGCTTCTTGTCGCCGCCCTTCGGCCCGGCGGCGTTCTACCTCAAATCCGTGGCGCCGCCGCATATCTCGCTGACCGACATCTTCAAGGGGTTCCTGCCGTTCATCTGCATCCAGATCCTGGCCCTGTCGGTGCTCTTGATCTGGCCGCCGATCATCGAGATCCTGTTGCCGTAACCGGGCCAGCCCGAGCGACGCCCCACCCGCCCGCCCGTGTCGCTCGGGCTGGCCCTGTCGAAGGAACGAGAGATGCTGGACCAGGCGCAGCTCGATCGGTTCGAGGCCCAGGGCTTTCTGGTGGTCGAAGACGTGTTGGGTGCGAATGTGCTGGACCCGGTGCGGGCCGAATATGCGGTGTTGCTCGACGCGCTATATGCCGGCTGGCAGGCCGCGGGCCGGGTGCCGCCGGCGGAAGGCTTCGACTTCTGGGGCAAGCTCTTGGCGGCGTACCGCGCGAAATGCGACTGGTTCCAGCCGATGGACATCTCGCTGCCCGGCGACCGGATCCGCGCCGACACGCCGTTCCATTTCGGGCCCGCCGTGTTCGACATGCTCACCGCGCCGCGGCTTCTGGACCTGGTCGAGGATCTGATCGGGCCCGAGATCACCTCGAACCCGATCCAGCACGTGCGGATCAAGCCGCCGGCGGTCGATCTGCAGCCCGGCGAGGTACGGGCACATATCACCGCGACCGACTGGCACCAGGACCGCGCCGTTGCGTTGGAAGCGGCCGACGCGACGCGGATGGTGACGGTGTGGCTGGCGGTGACGGATGCGACAGTAGAGAATGGCTGTCTGCAGGTGCTGCCGAAGCGGCCGGATCAGGCGATGCTGCCGCATTGCCCGAAGACCCAGACCGGGATCGCCGACGGGTTCGTCGACGAGGCCGCCGCGGTGGCGCTGCCGGTCAAGGCCGGCGGCGCGGTGCTGTTTCATCCGCTGACGCCGCATGCCTCGCTGGTGAACCGGACCGATGGGTTCCGCTGGTCGTTCGATCTGCGTTATCACGTGACCGGGCAGAACTCGGGCCGCGAGCATTTCCCGTCTTTCGTGGCGCGGTCGCGGGCGCGGCCCGAGACCGAGCTGCGGGATTGGCGGGCGTGGAAGGCGATGTGGGAAGACGCGCGGGCCCGGCTGGCCGAACACCCGCATATCAAGATCCATCGCTGGACGTCGGATGCGCCCTATTGCGCCTAAGGAGGGCTGATGCAGGATTTCGTTCGCCTCGATCCGGATGACAACGTGGTCACCGCGACGCGGGCCTTGCAGGCGGGAACCCAGGTCGAGGGCGTCGCGACGGCTGGACTGATCCCCTCGGGCCATAAGATCGCGACGCGCGCAATTGCAAAGGGTGCGGAGGTGCGGAAATACGCGCAGTTCATCGGGCTGGCGCATGAAGATATCGCGGCGGGGGAGCATGTGCATACGCACAATCTCGATTTCCGCGCGACCGAGGTTGACTATGAATTCGGCACGGACTTGCGGCCGGTTGCACCGGCGGAACCCGAGACCTTCATGGGCTACCGGCGGGCGAACGGGTCCGTGGGGACACGGAACTACATCGCCATCGTGACCTCGGTGAATTGCTCGGCGACGGCGGCGCGGCGGATCGCGGACGCGTTCGGGCCGGAGGAGCTGGCCGATTACCCGAATGTCGACGGCGTGGTGGCTTTCGTGCATGGCACCGGCTGCGGCATGGCCGGCGACGGCGACGGGTTCGAGGCGCTGCAGCGGGTCATGTGGGGCTATGCGCGGCATCCCAACCATGCCGGCGTGCTGATGGTGGGTCTGGGCTGTGAGATGAACCAGATCGATTGGCTGCTTGAGGCCTACGGGCTGCAGCAGGGGCCGCTGTTTCAGGTGATGAACATCCAGAACGTCGCCGGGCTGCAGCGCACGATCGACCTGGGGATCGAGAAGGTACGGGCGATGCTGCCCGTGGCGAACGAGGCGCAGCGGGAGCCGTGCCCGGCCTCGGAGTTGATGGTGGCCTTGCAATGCGGCGGGTCGGATGCCTGGTCGGGCGTGACGGCGAATCCGGCGCTTGGGTATGCATGCGATCTCTTGGCGGCGCAGGGCGGGACGGGGGTTCTGGCCGAGACGCCGGAGATCTACGGGGCGGAGCATTTGTTGACCCGGCGGGCGGTGTCTCGCGAGGTGGGCGAAAGGCTGATCGGTCTGGTGGAGTGGTGGAAGGACTACACCGCGCGCAACCTCGGCTCGATGGACAACAACCCGAGCCCCGGGAACAAGAAGGGCGGGTTGACGACGATCCTGGAAAAGTCGCTCGGGGCGGCGGCGAAGGGTGGCACATCGCCCCTGACCGGGGTCTACAAATATGCCGAGCCGGTGACGGCAAAGGGCTTCACCTTCATGGATTCGCCTGGCTACGACCCGGCGTCGGTGACGGGCCAGATCGCGGGTGGATGCAATTTGGTGGTCTTTACGACCGGGCGCGGCTCGGCATTTGGCTCGAAACCCGCGCCAACGATCAAGGTGGCGACGAATTCCGAGATGTATGCGCGCATGACCGACGACATGGACGTCAATGCTGGCGAGATGCTGACCGGCGGGGTGACGCTGGAAGACAAGGGCCGCGAGATTTACGAGCTGATCCTGCGGGTGGCCTCCGGCGAGGTATCGAAGTCCGAAGCCCAGGGCCTCGGCGACTACGAGTTCGTGCCCTGGCAGATCGGAGCGGTGATGTGACACGGTTGGTTGTCATCGGTGCCGGGCTGATTGGGGCGAGGCACATTGCGACGGTGCGGGCGAACCCGGAATGCCGGCTGGTCGCGGTGGTCGAGCCCGACGGCGACCGGGCCGCAAGGCTCGGCGTGCCGGTCTATTCCCGGATCGAGGACGTGCGCGAGGCGGCCGACGGCGCCATCGTCGCCAGCCCGACGCCGATGCACCCCGACCATGTCCGCGCCGCCGCCGCGCTGGGCTGGGCGGTGCTGATCGAAAAACCTGCGGCTGCCAGCCTGGGCGAGGCCGAGGCGCTGATCGCCACCCTGCAGGCGGCCCGTGTCCCGGCGCTGGTCGGCTATCACCGGCGGCACCACCGGAGCGTCGCGGTCTTGCGCGACATCCTGGCCAGCGGCCGGATCGGGCGGCCGGTGCTGGCCTCGCTGATCTGGGCGGTGAAGAAGCCCGATGCCTATTTCCAGGGCAACTGGCGGTCGGGCGGCGGCGGCTCTCCGGTGATGATCAACCTGGTGCACGACATCGACTTGATGCGGCATCTCTTCGGCGAGGTGGTCGAAGTCGCGGCCCTGGGCGGCGCGCCGGTGCGCGGCGCGGCGCGGATGGAAAGCGGTGCGGTGGCGCTGTCCTTCGCCGGCGGGGTGAGCGCCACGATTGCCTTCGCCGACACCACGCCCGGCCCCTGGGGCTTCGAGGCCGGCACCGGCGAGAACCCCAATATCGCGCGCTCGGGCCAGGACATGCTGTGGATCGCCGGCACCGCGGGCGCGGTGTCGTTCCCCTCGCTCACCGTCTGGACCGGCGCGTCGGATTGGTCGCAGGCGCCCGAATGCCAACGCGAGTCCGCGCCGGACACCGACCCGCTGGCCGCGCAACTGCGGCATTTCCTCGACGTGATCGCCGGCCGGGCGGACCCGCTGGTCGATGTCGAGGACGCCCGCCGGACCCTGGCGGTGGCGCTGCGGATCGAGGCTGACGTGGCGCGGGCGCGGGCGGCGGCATGAGCGTCCTGCGCGCGGGCCTGATCGGCGAGCACATCGGCCGCACCCGGCTGCCCTTCGCGCTGGAGATCATGTGCGCCATGACCGGCCGGTCGCTGGAGTTCGAGCTGATCGATACCGCCGACCGCCCCGGGTTCGACTTCGCGGCAACGGTGGACCGCCTGCGCCGCGACGGCTGGACCGGTGTGACGGTGACGCATCCCTTCAAGACCCATGCCGCGGCTTATGCAGGCGAGGGCATGCTGCCCGAGCTGCGCGGGCTCGGCGCGGCGAACACGCTGGTCTTCGGGCCGCCGCTCACCGGGCACAACACCGACTTCACCGGCTTCATCGGCGCCTGGCAGGCACAGATGGACCGTGCGCCGGGCCATGTGGCGATGGCGGGCGCGGGCGGCGTGGCGCGGGCGCTCGGGCCGGCGCTGGCGCGGCTCGGGGCGACCGAGATCGTGGTCTGGGACGTCGATCTGGCCCGGGCCGAGGACCTCGCCGCGTTGATCGGGCCGGCGGCGCTGGTGGTGCCGGCGGACGAGTCCGAAGAGGCGGTGCGCCGCGCCGACGGGCTGGTCAACGCCACGCCGATGGGCATGGCCGAATACCCCGGCTCGGCCTTCGCCGCCGACCTGATCGGGCCGCAATCCTGGGCCTTCGACGCCGTCTATACGCCAACCGACACGGCCTTTTTGCAGGACGCGGCGGCGGCCGGGCTGACCACGCTCTCGGGCTTCGCGCTGTTCCAGCACATGGCGATCGGGTCGTTTCACGCCTATACCGGAATTGCGCTCGACCCCGCCGAGGTGCTGCCGAAACTCGCGGCGCTGAAACCCGGGCAAGGAGACCTGGCATGGCCCAAGAAGTCCTGACCGACGCCCAGATCACGTTCTATCGGACGCAGGGCTATCTGGTGCTGGAGAACCGCATCCCGATGCCGGTGATCGAGGCGCTTCGGGCCGAGATCGCCCGCTTCGAGGACGAGGCGCGCGGCATGAGCGCCTCGAACGACCGGCTCGATCTGGAGGACAGCCACACGCCGCAGGCGCCGCGGATCCGGCGGATCAAGCTGCCGCACACGACCAGCGACGTGGTGCGCGAGCTGATGACCTCGGACCACTTGCTGGCCCCGGTGCGCGACCTGATCGGGCCGGATCTGCGGCTGCACACGACCAAGCTGAACATGAAGTCGGCCGGCTACGGGGCGGCGGTGGAATGGCACCAGGACATGGCGTTCTATCCGCACACCAACGACGACGTGCTGGCCGTGGGCGTGATGATCGACGACATGGGCCCCGAGAACGGGCCCCTGATGGTGTTTCCGGGCTCGCACCGGGGTCCGACCTACGACCACCACGCCGGCGGCGTGTTCGTGGGCGCGGTCGATCTGACGGCCGCGGGGCTGAATGCGCGGGACGCGGTGATGCTGACCGGTCCCGCTGGGTCGGTGTCGATCCATCACGGGCGCATCCTGCACGGCTCGGCGCTCAACCGTTCGGACCGCGACCGGCGGCTGTTGTTCTACGAATGCCTGGCGGCGGATGCGTTTCCGGTGATGGGCTCGATGACCGGGTTTGCGTCGCTGGCGGAGTATGACGAGCGCATGCTTTGCGGGACGCCGACGATCACCCCGCGGCTGAGCGACTGGCCGGTGCGCATCCCGCTGCCGCAGCCCGAGCGGCGCGGGTCGATCTACGAGATTCAGCAAGGGCTGCCGCATCGGGGCTTTTCGATCTACGACAGAGAAGAGGCATAAGGCGGGGTGGCAGGATTTCGATGAAATCCTGCGGGCAAAACCTCGCCGAGGTTTTGGGTCCAGGTTTTCGGCGAAAACCTGCCCACGCGAAAAGGAGACGAGCCATGAGCAATCCCAAGATCGGCTTCATCGGCCTCGGCCTGATGGGCTCGGCCATGGTCGGCCGGCTGCAGGACAAGGGCTATGGGCTGACCGTGATCGCGAACCGGTCGCGCGGCAATGTCGAGGCAGCGGTGGCGCGGGGCGCGGTGGAGGTGTCGACCGCGCGCGAGGTCGCGGCGGCGAGCGACGTGGTGATGTTGTGCATGGGCACCTCGGACCAGGTGGAAAGCCGGATGCGCGGCCCCGACGGGGTGATCGCGGGGCTGAAACCCGGCGCGGTGGTGATCGATTTCGGCACCTCGCTGCCGGCCTCGACCCGGGCGCTCGGCGCCGAGGTGGCGGCGGCCGGCGGCGCCTATCTCGACGCGCCGCTGGGGCGCACGCCGATGCATGCCAAGGACGGTCTGCTCAACATCATGGGCGCCGGCGACAAGGCGGCCTATGACAAAGTCAAGCCGGTGCTCGACGACTTGGGTGAGAACGTGTTTCACCTCGGCGACCTCGGCGCGGGTCACACCATCAAGCTGATCAACAACTTCTTCGCCATGACCACCGCGAACGCGATGTCCGAGGCGTTTGCGATGGCCGACCGGATGGGCGTGTCGCGGCAGAACCTCTATGACGTGATGGCCGCAGGGCCGCTAAAGTCGGGTATGATGGACTTCGTCAAGGCCTATGCCATCGACGGCGATCCTGGGATGCTGGCCTTCGCGGTGCGCAACGCCAAGAAGGATGTCGGCTACTACGTGCAGATGGCTGAGGAGGCCGGGGCCGAAAGCATCATGGCGCAATGCGCGCGCCGCGCGCTGGAGCTGTCCGAGGCGGCGGGGCGGGGCGAGAACTACGTCACCGAGCAGGTGGATTTCTTCACCGCCCAGTTCGGCGACTGAGGGCCCGCCATGCGCGTGGCCTGCGTCGGCGAGGCGATGGTGGAGCTGGCGCTGGACGCTTCCGGCAAGGCCGCGCGGATCGGGTTTGCCGGCGACACGCTGAACACGGCCGTCTATCTCAAGCGTGCGGCGCCGGCGCTGGAGGTGTCCTACGTCACCCGGCTCGGCCGCGACGCATTCTCCCAGCGGATGGTGGCGTTCATGGCCGCTGAGGGGCTGGAGACCAGCGGCATCGAGTACAGCGAGACCCGGTCACCGGGGCTCTATGCGATCACCACCGACGCCGCCGGCGAACGGTCCTTCAGCTACTGGCGGGACAGCTCGGCGGCGCGGGAAATGTTCCAAACGGGCAAGTCCGTGGACTTCGAGGTGCTGGCAGGAGTCGACGTGATCTATCTGTCGGCGATCTCGGTCGCGATCCTACCGGGCTGGGTGAGGTCGGAATTCTGCAATTGGTTGGCGGGTTGGCGCCGCGAGGGGGGCCAAGTGGCGTTCGATTCGAATTACCGGCCGGCCCTGTGGACGGATCGGGCCGAGGCGCGGGCGGCAATCGGGCGAATGTGGGAATTGGCCGATATCGCTTTGCCGAGCCTGGACGACGAACAAGCGGTCTTTGGGGATAACTCGGTGGACGAGGTGGTGACCCGCCTACACGCGGCCGGGGTGCGGCAGGGGGCATTGAAATGCGGCGCCGGCGGGCCGGTGTCGCTGGGCGAGCCGGTGGATTTGGCGTTCGCGCCGGCGGCCAAGGTGGTCGACACCACAGCCGCGGGCGACAGCTTCAACGGCGGTTATCTGGCGGCGCTGCTGACCGGCGGCAGTCAGGCGGAGGCGCTGCAGGCCGGGCATGACTTGGCGTGCCAGGTTGTGGCGGAGACCGGGGCGATCGTGCCGCGGGGTGGCTCGGAATAGGGCGGATTGAGGTGTGATTGGCTCTGGTGATCATTGCCTCCCTGGAGCTGCCGTTCGAGCGATTGCAGGGCGCGGAATCAAGGCCGCAGGCCGCCGCGCCACCGCCGCCCCGCCCCGGAGGGGTGGCGATTTGTCAACGCTCGCGCATCGCTTGAGGTCCTACGGACTCGACAACCATAAAGCGCCTCCGAACAGACGTCGCATCGCCACCCCGCGGGTCGGCGATGGCGCGGCTCCATCTCAAACCTCAAGCGAACGCTCCAGGACGAATTGCGGTTCCACCTATGTCGGCGCTGGCACGGCAGTCGTACGAAACGCGCCGGGCAGTGAGACCTCCAGCAGCTCGAGGTCCTCGGACGGGTCGGCGTAGCGGGTGGCCATGCCGGGCGGGATGACGAAGGCGTCGCCGGGGCTCAACCGATAGGGGTCCCGGCCCTCGCCCTCGAGTGTCATCGCGCCCTCCATCACGAAGCTGAACAGGATGTCGGCATCGTGTCGGTGAAACGTCGGTCTTCCGTCAGTGCGGCGAACCACGTGCACGCCGGCCACATCGCCCGTGTTCTCTGCGATCGTGGTGTCGCGGCTTTCGAACCCGGCCAGGCGATGTGGATTCCAGGTGGCCTCATCAACAATGTGATGCACGAAGCGCTGGCCGTGAAAGCGGCGGTCGGGGTCGATGCGGTCGTTCGGCAGGTCCATCTCGTGGTCGATGGTTGTGACGTGCTCGGCCGGTACGCCGATCTCGATCACTTCGATATTGTCGGAGGCGAACAGCACCCGGTGGCGGATCTCCGGCGGCTGGATCACGCAGTTGCCGGCATGCAGGCGGAACGGCGGGCCCTGGTCCTCGTAGACTAGATCGACCCAGCCGCGGTAGCAGAAGATCAACTGGAACCCGACGGTGTGGTAGTGGACCATGTCCGGCACCGGTCCGCCGTCGGGGATGCGAATGTGGCTGGCGATGATCGACCCGCCCAGCCGGTCGGGGATCAGGTTGCGATACTGCATTCCGGCGCGTCCGACGATCCAGGGCGCCTGGTCGGCAAGTCGCCGCACGACGAAGCTGTGGATCGTGGGCGGAACGATCAATGGCGGGTCTAGCTCGGTGATCTCGACCTGAGTGCCGTTCGGGGCGGTGAGGTCACGGGCGCCGTCGGCAAAGGCATCGGGGTCGTCGGTTCGGATGCGGATCGTGCCGGGCGGTTCGGGCGCGCCCTTTTCGATGTGTAGGCGCAGGCCGTGGCCGGAGACCACCGCGACGGCGGGGTCGTCGGCGGGATAGATCTTATCGAGCCGCATTCCGAGGGTTTCGGTGAAGAACGGCAGGTCGTCGCGCAGATCTTGCGTCGGCAGGCGAATTTCGGCTTCGGTCTTGGGCATGCCCGCCCCTGTGTCCCTAGGTCAGGCCGAGGTTAAGGGACACGAGCAACAGAGCGCAATGCCGCCCGCCGATCTTGGTGTAGAACCGTTGCTGCGATCAATCGTAGCCGTGCCAGTTGGTCCGATTGTCGACCCACTCGCCAAAACCCGCGGCGCCATCATGCTCGGAGTTCATGCCGGAGGCCTCGACAAATCTGAAAAGTTGACCGTCCGGCGCCTTATACAGCACCAGATTGACGTAATTGTCGGCGTCCGTGTCATCGACAAAGTCGTAACGGTCGACCTCTTCGCATTTTTCGGGAAGTTCTGCCGCCTCCTCATCGGTCAATTGCCCGCTCATATCTTTCTCCCTATTTCTATTTAGCATGCATCAAGCAAACACGATCGTCTTGTTCTCGCGCCGCGCCTGGGCCTTGGAATAGCTGACCTCGTGCACCACGCTGCCGTCGCCGCGCACCAGCTGGATCGTCGAGCCCTTGTTTGACAACTGCGCGCCGCGCCCGGTCAGCACCACGGTGTGCGGCAGGCCCGGGGCCAGCTCGAGGCTGTCGAGCACGTCCTCGTTGCCGTTCTTGTCGCGGATCCGCCAGCCGCCGACATCGATCGCGTCGGGCCCGGCATGGACGATGGTGAGGTTCTCGCGCCCCGGATCGTGGCCGGCCGGGTTGACGAAGGCCGCGATGATCCGCACGTCGCCGCTGCCGCCCGCCGGGACCGGGCCGGTGCCGCCGGGGGTGCCGCCGCCGGGCTCGGACACCGGATCGGCGGCGCCGAGGAAGATCGGATAGAACGTGCGGATGTGGCGGTTGTTGTGCGACCGGAAGAGCTTCATGTTGTAGCGCGCGCCCTCGATCACCGCGGTCTTCGGCGCCCGCGCGCCGAGATGGGCCCGCACGGTGCCGAGCGCCATTAGCCCCTCGACGCTGCAGCCGACGAAGAACCCGCCGATCCGCTTGTGCAGGGGGCGCACGGCGTTGCGGTCGTAATCCGGCGCGTCCCATTCGTATTGGATCGTGACGCTTTCGGGGAAGGTCAGCTGCTCTTGCGAGGCATGGCTGCGCACATACGTGATGCGGTCGTCGCCGAGCCCGGGCACCATGCCGATGCCGCCGTCGACCTGCCGGGCGAAGCCGTCGTCGAGGAAGTATTTGTACCAGAAGTGATAGCCCTGGACCTTGCCGCCCTCCTGCTCGCCGACGACCACGTGCTCGAAACCCGACAGGTGCGGATCGCCGCCCATCTCGAAGCGGCGGAACCAGTGGTCGATCAGCGTGGTGTGCCAGCGTTCGTCCGAGATCACGGTTTGAGTCTGCTCTTCGATATAGGTACGCGCCACCAACATCGGCGGGCTGCCCAGCACCGCCTCGACGAAAGCGTGCCGCTCGGCCCGTTCCTGGGCGGTGTCGACCTCGGGGTCGCCCTCGGCCAGTGCGTAGTTGTTGAAGAGCTTGCGGCAGAGGTCGTAGGTTTCGGTCTTGGCGTTCGGGATCTCGGCGTCGGTCAGGACCCGCAGGTCGGGGTGGCGTTCGTCGCCGAGTTCTTCGTTCACCTTGACATAGCCCTGGGCGGTGTCGCCGGCTTCGTGTGAGATCAGCGCCTCGAGACCGTTGGCGCCCTGATCCGCGGACCAAATGCGTTGATAGATGTCGGCCATGAATCCTCTCCTTGAATCGCTTGAACGTAAATCGCGCGTCGAGCGTAGCACCGGGTGGGCGTGCGGCATAGCTGGAATGGGCCGGCGGCCTTGCGCGCGGTCGGGAAATGCCGCAGGGAGCCCGGTGAGACTTCGAAGGGCATGTGCCATTGGTTGATACCGCCGCGTCAGAGAGCCTGCGCGTCGCGATCCTGGACGACGTGTTCCGCTGCATCGAGAACGGCACCGGGCCGCATCCGGACAATCTGCTTTGGCTCGACGCGGTGCTGGCGCCGGCGATCCGGGCCTTGGGAGGCAGCCAGGTGCGGGTGTCGAGCCATGACTTCGCCGAGCGGCGGGTCGATGCGGGCGAGGCGATGGCCGCCTGCGGGCTGACACCGGGCATCGGAGCCTGGGCGCAGATCCTGGAGATGGACGAGACCTCGGTGATCGGACCCTGGCTGCTGGGCGCGCTGGCCGAGATCGACGTGGTCGTGGGGTTTGAGCTGCCAAATGTGATCTTCGACGCGCTAGCCGGGGCCGGGCTGACCGTCGTCGACCTGACCTTCAGCCCGATCCGGTTTTTGGGCGATCTCTGCCTCGACGTGCGGACCAATGATCCTGGGCTCAAGACGCATCTGAAGGCGATCGCGATCCCCGAGGACGAGGTTTTGGCCGAGGTGGCGCAGATCGCCGCGACGGTGCGGCGCAAGTTCAACGGGGTCCGAGCGGCCGCGAGTTTGGGCGCGGCGGGGGTGCTGCTGGGGCAGACCCGGGTCGATGCCTCGCTGATCGAGGCTGGCCAGGTGGTTCGGCTTGCCGATTACACCGATCGGATCCTGGCCTGGGCCGACCCCTTCGACACGGTGATCCTGAAGCCGCATCCCTACGGCGCCAGGGCGTTGGACGTGCCGGAGCTGCGGCGGTCGGGCAAGCGGGTGGTGCGGACGGCGACCAGCCCCTACCAGCTGTTTTCGTACGAAAACGTCATAGGCGCGGCGGGGATATCCTCCGGTAGCCTGATCGAGGCCGGGTGGTTCGGCGTCGACGCGAATCGGTTCCTGACCCCGCCGCGCGAACGCCACGGCACCCGGCCGGTCGAGCGGGTGTCGTCGGCGGTCTTCACGGCGCCGTTCTGGCGGGCCTGGCGCGCGGGCGATGCCCCGCTGGAAGGCGCACGGCGCCTGCCGAGCCTGCGCGCACAGGTCAAACACGACTGGGGCTACGACACGCGCTATCCCAATCCGAAATTCCGGCGGGTCTGGGGCGTGTTTGGGTTCTGACCAGAGGGGCGGGGTGCGGTGCGGTTAGGCCGGGACCGGACGCTTTCCGCGACGAGATGAGCCGTGACATCGCCGACCCGCGGCGTGGCGATCCAACGTCTGGACGGGTGCGCTTTATGGCTGTTGAGTCCGTAGGACCTCCAGCGGCGCGTAGGTGGCTGCAAATCGCCACCCCTCCGGGGCGGGTTGGCGATGGCGCGGCGGCGCTGCGCGCCTTGATTCCGCGCCTTGGGCGAATTCCCGCCGCAGCCGAACCCAATTCTGTCTCCGCCACTGACACCGCGCTGCGGCGGGAACGCGCGGTTATGCACGGTCGGGATATTGAGTAACGTTGGGCGACGGTCAGTAGGAGATTCGGCAGATGGCGCAGCGGACGGACCAGCCGGTGGACCTCTTCATCATCGGCGGTGGCATCAATGGCTGCGGCATCGCGCGGGATGCGGCGGGCCGCGGGCTGTCGGTGGCGCTGGCCGAGATGGGCGATCTGGCCTCGGCCACCTCCTCGGCCTCGACCAAGCTCTTTCACGGCGGCCTGCGCTATCTGGAATACCTCGAGATACGGCTGGTGCGCGAGGCGCTGAAAGAGCGCGAGGTCCTGCTCGGCGCGATGCCGCATATCTCGTGGCCGATGCGCTTCGTTCTACCCTACCACCGCGACCAGCGGTTCGAGTCTGACACCCCGACCTCGCGGCTGCTCGGCCTGACGATGCCCTGGATGAAGGGGCGCCGTCCGGCCTGGCTGATCCGGCTGGGGCTGTTCCTCTACGACCATCTGGGCGGACGCAGAATCCTGCCCGGAACATCGACGCTGGACCTGCGCCGCGACCCGGCCGGCGCGCCGCTGCAGGACCGCTTCACCAAAGCCTACGAGTATTCCGACTGCTGGGTCGAAGATTCGCGGCTGGTGGTTCTGAATGCGCGCGACGCCGAGGCCCATGGCGCACGGATCATGACCCGGACCAAGGTGGTGTCAGCGGAGGCGGCGGACGGCTTGTGGACCGTAATGCTGGAGGATCAGTCGACCGGCGCGCGGTCCCAGGCGCGGGCCCGGATGCTTGTCAATGCCGGCGGGCCCTGGGTCGAGGACGTGATCCGCGGCACGCTGCGGATCAACTCGGCCGAACACGTGCGCCTGGTCCGCGGCAGCCATATCGTGACCCGCAAGCTGTTCGACCATGACAAGTGCTACTTCTTCCAGGGCGAGGACGGGCGAATCTGCTTTGCGATCCCCTACGAGACCGACTTCACCCTGATCGGCACCACCGATGCCGAGCACCACGACCTGACTGCGCCGCCCGACTGCACGCCCGAAGAGCGCGCCTATCTGCTGCGTTTCGTGTCGTCCTATTTCAAACGCCCGGTGACCGAGGACGACGTCGTCTGGAGCTATTCCGGCGTGCGGCCGCTTTACGACGACGGCGCGTCCTCGGCCACGGCGGCAACGCGGGATTACGTTCTGACGCTGGACCCGTCGGCGAAAGCGCCGCTGCTCAATGTCTTCGGCGGAAAGATCACCACCTATCGGCGGCTGGCCGAGCAGGCGCTGGCCAAGATCGTGCCGCAGTTTCCCGCCGCCTCGGGCGACTGGACCGCGGGTGCGCCGCTGCCGGGTGGGGATTTCCCGGTGGACGGCGTGCCGGACTTGGTGGCGGGCTTGTGCGCCACCTATCCGTTCCTCGATCGGGCTTGGGCGCTACGCCTGGTGCGCGCCTATGGAACCGAGGCGCAGACGATGCTGGGCGAGGCGGCGTCGCCCGACGACCTGGGCCCCGCGTTCGGCGCGACGCTAACCGCGCGCGAGGTCGATTGGCTGATGACGCGGGAATACGCCCGTCGGGCCGAAGACGTGGTCTGGCGCCGCACGAAGCTGGGGCTACGGATGACTCCGGATCAGATCGCCGCGTTGGATCAGTGGATGGCCGACAGATTGGCCGCGGCGGCGTAATCCGCTGGCTACACAGGATCGCATGTTCCGGGCGGACGTCTAGCCGGCATTCGGGACACCTAGGCACGCAACACCTCAGCTATGCAGAAGGATCCCGCCCACCGTTGGGGTCCACCTTTGTTGCGCAGGCTTATGGCGCACCACGCTGAGGACTGGGGCGCGATCCGCGGCGGACGCCGCGCGGAGAGGTCGATCGTTGGGGTCGGGGGCTCTGAAACCAAATTCCATCCGCCGCTCTAGGCCCGCGTCCTCGTCTTGGATCGACTTCATCTCATCGCGGGTCCCGCCGGTTCCGCGGTCGCTCGATGTGGAAGCCGCAGGAAACGGGTCGCGTCGGGTAGGCCGGTGGCGTATCTCTGGGTCAACAGCAGGACAGAGCCATGACCGACCAAAGCCCCGAGACCGCCTATCACTACGCCGTGATCCGCCGCGCGCTCGACATCCTCGACGCCACCGGCGCCGAGCCAATGCCGCTCGACGCGCTTGCCGCCGAGATGCACATGAGCCCGGCGCATTTCCAGAGGTTGTTCAGCAAATGGGTCGGCGTGTCGCCGAAGCGCTATCAGCAATACCTGGCGCTCGGCCATGCCAAGGAGATGCTGCGCGACCGGTTCACCACGCTCGAGACCTCGGGCCAGTTGGGGCTCTCGGGCAGCGGCCGGCTGCACGATCTGTTCCTGCGATGGGAGGCGATGAGCCCCGGCGACTACGCCCGCCACGGCGCGGGGCTCAAGATCGCCTGGGGCTGGTTCGACAGCCCGTTCGGCCCGGCCCTGGCGATGGGCACCGACCGCGGAATCTGCGGCATCGCCTTCGCCGCCGAAACCGGCGAGGCTGCCGCGATGGACGACATGCGCGCGCGTTGGCCCAAGGCGACCTATCGCGAGGACCCCGCCGCGCTCGGCCCCTGGGTGCGGGCGGCCTTCGGGCAGACCGGCGGGCCGACCCCGCTCTACCTGATCGGCGCGCCGTTCCAGATCAAGGTGTGGGAGGCGCTGCTGGCGATTCCCTCGGGCCAGGTCACCACCTATTCCGAGATCGCCGAGACCATCGGCCGCCCCCGCGCCGTGCGCGCCGTGGGCACCGCGGTGGGACGCAACCCGATCAGTTGGCTGATCCCCTGCCACCGAGCCTTGCGCAAATCCGGCGCTCTCGGCGGCTATCACTGGGGCCTGCCGGTCAAGCGGGCGCTGCTGGCCTACGAGGCGGCGCGGGCCGAAGCGTCCGCCTGAGCCCGGCGGAAAGCTGCCGAAACCGGATTTTTCCCCCTGTGTCGCGGCCGCGCCTGGATATAGAGTTGCAACATAATTCCTCCGAGGCACGAGGCAGACCATGAGACTGAAGACCCCCCTGTTGGCCGGCTTGGCCGGCATCATCGCGCTGACCGCCTGCACCGATCCCGCGGTTCAGACCGACGACCCGCGGCGGCGCACCAAGGAGGGCGCGGTCACCGGCGCGGTGATCGGCGGCCTTCTGGGCGCGCTCAGCAGCGGCGACGGCGGCGAGCGGCGGCGCGCGGCGGCGGCCGGGGTTGTTGTGGGCGGCCTGGTCGGCGGCGCGATCGGCTATAACCTCGACCAACAGGCCGCCGAGTTGCAGCGCGATTTCTCCGACGGACGCATACAGATCATCAACAACGGCGACACGTTGCTGGTGCGGATGCCGCAGGACATCTTATTCGACGTCGACAGTGCCTTCGTCCGTCCCGCGCTGCAGGCGGACCTGGCCGTTCTGGCGGGCAGCCTGCAGAAATACCCGGGGTCCACAGTCCAGGTCGTGGGCCACACCGACAACACCGGCGAGGCGGCCTATAACCTCGGCCTGTCGCAGCGGCGGGCAGATTCCGTCGCATCGGTGTTGATCAACCGTGGCGTCGAACCGGGCCGAATCGTGGCCTCGGGCCGTGGCGAGGATCAGCCGATCGCCTCGAACCTCACCGTCGAGGGCCGCGCGCTGAACCGGCGGGTGGACATCACGATCCTGCCCAACCGGGTTTAACCTTAGGGCAGCGAAGATGCGGGCCGGGCCCATCGCCCGGCCTTTTTCGTTGTTCGCCCGCCGAGGTGGTCATATGTTTTGACCAATTCGGGGCGAGTACGCGATGCCATTTCACAAAGTCCAGCCGGAGAAGCTGTCGCAATCGGTGGTGCGGCAGATCGAGCTCTTGATCCTGCGCGGCATCCTGCGGCCGGGCGAGCGGCTGCCGTCGGAACGCGAACTGTCCGAAAAGCTGGGCGTATCGCGCCCGTCGCTGCGCGAGGCGGTGGCAGAATTGCAGGGAGACGGGTTGCTCACCAGCCGCGCCGGCGCAGGCATCTACGTGGCCGAAGTGCTGGGCTCGGCGTTTTCGCCGGCTCTGACCCGGCTCTTTTCCCGCCACGACGAGGCGGTCTTCGACTACATCGCCTTCCGCCGCGACATGGAGGGCTTGGCGGCCGAGCGTGCGGCGCGCTTCGGCTCGGACACCGATCTGAAGGTGATCGGCGCGGTCTTTACCAAGATGGAGGCGGCGCATGCCAAGCGGAATTCGGCGGACGAGGCGGCGTTGGACGCCGAATTCCATCTGGCGATCATCGAGGCCAGCCACAACGTGGTGATGCTGCACATGATGCGGTCAATGTACCAGTTGCTGCGCGAAGGCGTGTTCTACAATCGCCAGGTCATGTTCAAGCAGCGCACCACGCGCGACGATCTCTTGCACCAGCACCGTGCGATCAACTCGGCGCTGCAGGCCCGCGATGCCGCTGGGGCGCGGAAAGCTGTGGAGCGCCATCTCGATTATGTGGAGGCCGCGCTAAGCGCGCAGGCCCGTGCCGACCGCAACGAGGCGATCGCCGCGCAACGCTACGAACACGTGCGTACGCGCTGAAAACCGATTGGAAATGTCTGTTTGGTAGGGTCTGGAGTCATTCACGCCCCCGCGCTGTCATTGGATAACAACGGCGCTGTCATCGCCTGACAGTGCACCGACATTGCTTGTCCAACCGGGGGTACGGCGAAATCGGGTTATCGGCCCCGCCACGAACGGCGCACCGGCCGGAGACACCGCAAAGGACTTGAGACGATGACGTTTTGTACCGCCCATAGCCAGCCCGGCCGCCCGGACTTTCAGCCGGCGCCACTGCCCAACGCCCACCGCCGCGAACGCCGCCGCCCCGCGCCGCAGACTGTGCCGCAACCCACGCCGGCGCATGTTTTCACCGACTGGGCCAGTATCTAACGGGGACTAATTTGATCCGGTCGAGACATCGGCGCGCCGATTGGGTCTACATCCCCTCAGTCGCCAAGGAAGCGAGACCTATTGCTCGACCATAGTTATTGGCCCGCTATGACCTGCTCGACCCATTCCGGAACGATCTTCGCCGCCGGGCCCTGCCGCCGCTCCATGAACGCGCTCGCGTTGAACGAGGGTTCGAGGTTCAATTCCAGCGTTTCCGCTCCAGCGCCAGCCGCCGCCTCGACGAACCCCGCCGCCGGATAGACATTGCCCGAGGTGCCGATCGACACGAACAGATCGCAGCCCGCGAGTTCGGCATAGATCTCGTCCATGAAATACGGGAATTCGCCGAACCAGACCACGTCGGGCCGCGTCGCTGCCACGCCACAGGCTGGGCAGGGATCCTCTGGCGCCATCACCTCTGGCGCGTCCCAGCGATGCATACAGGCCGCGCAGATCGCCCGGGATAGCTCCCCGTGCATGTGCCTGACCGCCCGGCTGCCGGCCCGTTCGTGCAAGTTGTCGACGTTCTGCGTGACGATCCGCACTGCGCCGCCGTATTCCTGTTCAAGCCGCGCCAAAGCGCTATGCGCCGCATTCGGCGCGGCCTCGCGGCAGTTCTTCCGCCGTGCATTGTAGAACTCATGCACCAGGGCGGGGTTTCGTGCGAACCCTTCAGGCGTCGCCACCTCTTCGAGATCGTATTTCGTCCAGAGCCCGTCGACGTCGCGGAACGTCCCGAGCCCGCTTTCGGCGGAAATCCCGGCCCCTGTGAGGATCACGATATTCACCGCCCGCCCCCAATCACGTCGAGTGCTCCCTGTATCAGCGCCGCGAAGGGCGCCGTGTCGCTGCCGTCCAAGCTTTCCAACCTCGCCTCCTGCGCAAGATGTTCGGCAAACGGCACCGCCCCGGCCACAACCGGCCCCAGCGTGTCGTAACGCGCCGTGTAGCGCATCGGCGGTGCCAGCATTGCGCCCACCTCCATCGACACCTTGCCCTGGGACGCAACGAAGGAAAATGGCTGGCCGTCCAGCACGATCTCGGCCCTGAGCGACAGATCCGGCGGGACCACCCGTTCCGCCGCCGCGGCCAGCGTCACCGCCACATGGCGGCGGTTGCCCGGCTCCACCGGCGCATCGGGCGGCGGCAGATGCGCGCCAAGCCGCGCCAGTTCGAACAGGATCGGCCGTGTGGCACGTCCCTGCTCGGTCAGCCGGTAGCCGGCGCCGCGGCCTTCGCCGTCCTTCTCGATCATGCCGCTCGCCGCCAGGTCGACCAGCCGGGCCGAGAGCAGATTCGCCGCGATGCCCGGCAGGCCGGCTTTCAAGTCGGAATACCGGGCCGGTCCGGAATGCAGTTCGCGCAGGATCAGCAAGCTCCAGCGGTCGCCGACATGGTCGAGTGCGCGCGCGATCGGGCAGAGCAGGGCGTATGACCGCTGACTGGGCATGCGCGATCTATGGGCGTGCCCAGGTACGAAATCAAGATACAAGAAGATTAATATTTCATCTTGTCACTTTAAAAAATAAAGTATAGAGATTGCGATACCGCAACCCGACACCCCAAGGAGGCCCCGATGCCCGCCCTGATGATCTCTGAAATCACCGTGAAGTCGCCGGAAAAACTGCAGGACTACCTGGCCAAGACACTGGCCCTGGGCAAAGAGTTCGGTGCCGAGTTGGTGGCGCGCGCCGATTATGCAAGGCCGCTGACCTCGACCGGCAAACATGACCGCGTGGTGATCGCCAAGTTCCCCGACCTCGAAACACTGGAGCGCTGGTACGACTCGGACGCCTATGCCGAACTGGTGCCTTTGCGCGAGGAAGCCTCGGACATGCGGATGACGGCCTACGTGGTGCCCGACTGATTTCGCCATGCGCCGGGGCGGAAGCCTTTGGGCGCGGCACGGCCCCGTGCTATGCTGCCCCGGCGCGCGATCATGCATTTCAGAGGGGACCCCATATGCCGTTCTACATGTTCCAAGGCCAATACACGTCCGATTCGATCAAAACCCTGGTCGACTCGCCGCAGGACCGTGAGGCCGCCGCGCGGGGCATGATCGAGGCCCTGGGTGGCACGTTGCACCATTTCTTCTTCTGCTTCGGCAGCGACGATGTGGTGGCGATCATGGAGATGCCGGACGACAAGGCGATGACCGCGGGGTCGATGCTGGTTGGCGCTTCGGGCGCGATGTCGTCGGGACGCACCACCAAGCTGATGACCATGGCTGACGCCATGGACGCGATGGCGTCCGCGGGCGGCGCCAAGGGGCACTATCACCCGGTTAAAAGCTGACGGCTTGACCTCACGACCGGCTCGGGGCCTTGATGCGGCCTATGGTCCGGTCGGTTCTGTTCGTCTGCCTCGGCAATATCTGCCGCTCGCCCACGGCCGAGGGTGTGTTCGGGGCGATGGCCGCCCGGGCCGGGCTGGACCTGCGCGTCGATAGCGCGGGACTGGGAAGTTGGCATTTGGGCGATCCGCCTTATGGACCGGCGATCCGCGCCGCTGCCGCGCGCGGCTATGATTTGAGCGGGCAGCGGGCGCGGCAGGTCCGCTCAGACGACTTCGACCGCTTCGACCTGATCCTCGGCATGGACGCCGACAACATCGCAGGTCTTGAGCATGTGCGTCCGCCGGGGAACGCCACGCCGGTACGCCTGTTTCTCGACTACGCCCCGGAAACCGGTGTGTCCGAGGTGCCCGACCCTTACTACACCGGCGATTTCGAAAAAGCGCTGGATTTGGTTGAGGCCGCTGCGCGCGGCCTCATCAAGACGCTTCTAAGCTGACGCAGCCGGTTTCTATCGCGGTTGCGGCGTGACGGCGGATCAGGATCCGCCGTCGTGGCCCATTGCGCCATGGTCGGGCTTGCGGACGTTGTCGACAGGGATTTCGACGACCATGTCGCCGGCCTGTTCGAAGGTCAGAGTGACGGAGACGGTGGCTCCTTGTTCCAGCGGGCCGGCAAGGCCCATGAACATCACGTGGTCGCCGCCGCGGGCGAGTGCATGGCTGCCGCCGGCGGGGATGACGAAGCCTTCCTCGACCTCTATCATCTTCATCACGCCGTCGCCGACGTCTTTGTGGGTGTGCAGTTCGACCCGCTTTGCGATGTCGGAGGCGGCGGCGATCAGGCGGTCGTCGGCGTCGGATGTGTTCATGATCTGCATGAACGCTGCCCCGGCCTTTGCCATCGGGCTCGAGGCCCGGGCGTAGGGGTCCATGATTTTGATCTCGGCCAGCGCCGGGGTGGCCAGAAGTGACGCGGCGAGTGCCGCGAGAGCGGTTTTGGTCAGAGACATGCTTGGCTCCAGAGCGTTTGAGTGCGTTTTACGGTTAAGGGGTCAAACGCGGGGCGGAGCACGGGCCTGGGGCGTCTCGGTGCGGTGAATTTTGGCGAGGGCTGGCAGGGCCGGAGCACTGCCTTGGGGCGTGTCAAGCTGGCCGGCAATTTCCGGTGCTGGCGGTGCGGTGGCATCCAGCAGATGCAGCGCGCAGTCGGGACAGATATGCGCCGGTCCGACGGGGTCGCCGTTGGCGTCCACCTGCAGCGTCACCACCCCGGCACCCGAGCAGATCACGATGCTGCCCGCCGCCGTGCCGTGGCCGCGCGCCACGGCCATTGCGCTGCTGGTGAGCGCGACGATCAGGGCGAGGCAAATGCCGAGGATCGAGTTCAGCCGGGCCATACTTTCGATATGGCGGCCCGTTTCGGCGGAGGGAAAGCGGCAAAACGAAGCGGCCCCGTCCGGGTGGGACGGGGCCGTCTTTCGCAGGTTGCGAATGTAGGATCAGGCCGTGGCTTGCGCCTTGGCGATGTCCTTCTTGATCTTCAGTGCGTTCGGCGACAAATCGGCGTCTTTGGCCTTGGCCAAAAAGGCGTCCAGCCCGCCGCGGTGGTCGACGGTGCGCAGGGCCGAAGCCGAGATCCGCAACTTGAAGGTGCGGCCCAGCGTGTCCGACATCAGCGACACGTCGTTGAGGTTCGGTAGAAACCGGCGCTTGGTCCTGTTGTTGGCGTGGCTGACATTGTTGCCGACCATCGGGCCTTTTCCGGTCAGTTCGCAGCGGCGCGACATGGGTCCATCCTCGTTTTTGGGTGCAAGGCGGCGATCCGGCCTTACAAACACAAACGGGCGCTGTGGCGACAGCGCCCCTAAATCTCGTCCGCGCGGTGTATGTGCGGGCCGGTCTCGCGTCAAGAGGCCAGGCGCAATTGGCTTGCCATGGCGGCGCGGGGGTGGCTTGAGTGCGTTCGGAGGGTTTTGACATGGAATTACAGCTCTGGTTGGCCTTCGTGGCCGCGTCGACGGCGCTTCTGCTGATCCCGGGACCGACGGTTTTGTTGGTGCTGAGCTATGCGTTGAGCCAGGGGCGGCGCGTGGCGCTGTCGACAGCTGCAGGCGTGGCCTTGGGCGACCTGATCGCAATTTCGGCGTCTTTGGCGGGGCTTGGCGCGCTTGTTCTGGCCTCGGCGACGCTGTTCACCGTGCTGAAGTGGGTTGGCGCAGTCTATCTGGTCTGGCTGGGGATCAAGTTGTGGCGCAGCGCGCCGGGCGCGCAGCTGGCGATGTACGACACGGCCGCCGCGCCGTCGGGTCGCGGAGTGTTCGGGCACGCGGCCGCGGTAACGGCGCTGAACCCCAAGTCGATCGCGTTCTTCATCGCCTTCGTGCCGCAGTTTCTGGTGCCCACGGCGCCTTTGCTGCCACAATTCGCGATTCTGATCGGCACCTTCGTGGGCCTGGCGGCGGTCAATGCACTGGCCTATGCGCTGCTGGCGGACGGGCTGCGGGCGCGGATCGCCCGGCCCGGCGTGGTGACGTGGCTGAGCCGCGCCGGCGGTGGCGCGCTAGTCGCGATGGGAGTTATGACCGCGACGCTCAGACGGTCAGGGTGAGAAGGGGCCGTGCAAGCCCACCAAAGGCCTATCGCGTTCAGGGGCTAATGGACGGAGATTCGAACCGTTCGTCGCCGTGTCCGCCAGGTCCCGAACAGCGCGCTGAGGATCTCGGCCGCCCTGGGGGCGGGGTCGGGCGCAATCCGGGCGTGCAGACCGGGCGACAGTTGGACAGGGGGACTTCCGTGGCGGAATGCTAGGAATGCCGTGTCAGGCCCCCAGCCTTCGCAGCATCTCTGCCGCCGCGGCGCTTGGGCTTTCGGTGCCCTCGGCGACCGCCTGGCCCAGCCGGTCCATCTCGGCCCGGACCGCCGGATCGCCGCCGAGGCGAGCGAGCAGGCCGTGGCGCACCTCTTCCTCGAACCAGTGCCGGGCCTGCGCGGCGCGGCGGGCGTCCCAGTGGCCTTCGCTTCGACGCCAGTCGCTCAGCGCGCGCATCTCGGACCAGGCCTCCGCCAGCCCGTCGCCGGTGGCCGCCGAGACCAGCATCGCCTTCGGGAAACCCGCAGGGTCCTGCGGGCGGCGGCGCATAAGCCGCAGCGCACCGGCATAGTCGCCGCAGGTGCGGGTGGCGGCGGGCTTGAGGTCTCCGTCGGCCTTGTTCACCAGGATCAGGTCGGCGATTTCCATGATCCCGCGCTTGACGCCCTGCAGTTCGTCGCCCCCGGCGGGCGCGATCAGCAAGACGAAAAGGTCGGACATCTCGGCCACCATGGTCTCGGACTGACCGACGCCCACGGTTTCGATCAGCACCACGTCAAAGCCCGCCGCCTCGCAAAGCGCGATCGCCTCGCGGGTGCGCCGCGCGACGCCGCCGAGCTGAGTTTGGCTGGGCGAGGGGCGGATGAAGGCGCGCGCGTCGCGCGACAGCCGCTCCATCCGGGTCTTGTCGCCGAGAATCGAGCCGCCCGAGCGGGCCGAGGAGGGGTCGACCGCCAGCACCGCCACCCGCAGCCCCTGGCCCGTCAACAGGCAGCCAAAGGCTTCAATGAAGGTCGATTTGCCGACGCCCGGCGTGCCCGAGAGCCCGATGCGCAGCGACTGGCGCGCGTGCCCCAGCGTGGCGAGCAGTTCGGCCGCCTGCGCCCGGTGATCGGCGCGCCGGCTCTCGATCAGCGTGATCGCCCGCGCCAGCGCCCGGCGCTCGCCCGCGGCGACCTGCGCGGCCAGCTCTGCGACGCCGCGCTCAGCCATCTCGCCCGTGCCGTTTCATGCCGATCCCACCGCTTGCGTCCGATTGGGGGTTGTCTTGCCCGCGATGGGCCCAAAATGTCCAGAGACGGTTCCGAGGAAGAGGTGATGCGCATGCCGCGGCTGGTCTTGGCTTTGCTCCTGATGTGCCTGGCGGCGATCCCTGCGCGGGCGACCAACGGGACCGAGGAATACGTCATCAAGATCCGCGGCATCACCGCCGGGATCCTGCGGCTGACGGGGATGGAGGCCGACGGCATCTATGCGGTCCGGGCCGAGATCGAAAGCACCGGCGCGGCGGCGATCTTCCGCCCGTTTCGGTATCGCGGCGCGGCGCGGGGCGAGGTTCGGAATGGTGCCCTGGCGCCCCTGCGCTACGAAGAAACCGCCGATACCGGTCGCCGGCAATCCTCCTCCGTTCTGACCTATCGCGACGGCGTGCCTCGAGTGTCGCTTTTCGTCTCCGACAAGCCGCCCGCCCCCGACAGCCCCGATCCGGCGAGCCAGGGCGGCACGCTCGACCCGCTGACGGCGCTCTATGTGCTGCTGCGCGGACAGCCGGCCGCAGAGCTTTGCGACCGGGTGCACGCGGTCTTCGACGGGCGCCGGGCCGAGGTCGACCTCAGTGCGCCGCCGCCCG
>JAAUYB010109599.1_pt1 | contig 110220 bp, 84 predicted proteins | sample 7278071 | NCBI WGS metagenome assembly JAAUYB01 (sample SAMN14350121, study PRJNA611818) | marine sediment metagenome | isolation source: surface marine sediment (1.8m) | place: French Polynesia: Moorea | collected 2018-08
ACGATGCACATACACGCTGTCGTCGCCGCCATAGGCAAAGACCTGGTGCGCCTCATAGGCGTTGGGCATCATATCACCCTCGGCATCGACGTAGGTGTGGTCGATCACATCTGCGCCGGAAGTGCCGTCGATGACGCCGTTCTGCAGTGGATCGTCCTGGCCGGTCACGGTCACGGTGATCGTGCCGGTATCGCTGCCGCCGGCCCCGTCTGAGACGGTATAGGACACGATCACGTCCTGGGTCTCGCCCGGTGCGAGGTCGCTGCCGAAGACTTCGGCCGCAGTGAAGGTCAGAGCCCCCGCCGGCGTCATCCCCACCGTCAGGTCCTGTCCGGGACCCGTGGCCACCGTGGTGGACGGGCTTATCGCCTGGCCGTCGACCGTCACAACCGTCAGTGGGTCGCCATCCGGATCAATGTCGTTTAGGCGCGGGTCGAGGACGACAGTTTCGCCCTCTTGCAAAGCGACGGCGTCGTTGCCCGCGGTGGGCTCGCCGTTGACCGTCAGGGCGACCAATTCGCTCCAGCCATAGGTGGCATCCGAGAAGGAGACGAACTCGACGTCGCCGGCGATCTGGTCGACCGCGCCCGCGCCGTCGTCGACAAAAAGCACACCATCCAGGGTGCTGAAGCCATAGGTGGAGAAGTCATACGCGAAATAAACAGTGTCGATGCCCGCGCCGCCAAAGATCGAGTCCGATCCAGACGAACTCGACTGGTTTTCAAGATCTCCATAAAGCGTATCGTCGCCGTCACCGCCGTCGATGATGTCGGCCCCAGCCCCGCCAACGAGGCTGTCGTCGCCGGCACCGCCGTCGATTGTGTCGTCGCCCGACCCGCCATGGATCCGGTCGCCTCCGCCCAGACCATTGATCTGCTGGCCCAGGTCGGTGATGACATCTCCATCGGCATCGACATAGGACCCATCGATGGTGTCTGCACCTGCAGTGCCCGTCACAATGCCGTCCGAGATGGCTTGGTTAACTGTGATGTCGATTTGACCCGTGTCGGAACCGCCGTTCCCATCGTCAACGGTGTAGGTAAGTTGTTCGGTGCCGAAGAATCCGGGGTTCGGGGTATAGCGAACCTGGCCGGCTTCGACCGATGCGGTGCCATTGGTTGCCCCGGACACCGCCGTCACGGTCAAGGTATCGCCGTCGAGGTCGGTGTCGTTATCCGCCGCGTCGATCAGGATCGTTCCATCCTGGTCGACACTGACGACGTCATCGATGGCAACTGGGTCGCTGTTGCCGCCGGATTGATCGTCGGCGGCCTTTTGCGCGATCGCGGCCTGATCGAAGCTGCCGTCAGAGAACGAAATCTCGGTCAGGCCGCCACCGGCGAACTGGCCGGTGACCGCCACTATGGCGCCATCGCCGAATGTAATCTCAAGGTTTCCGCTGCCATCGTCGGCAAAGGTCACGTCATCGGCACCCAGGGTCGTTAGATCGAAAATGCCGACACCGTCACTATCGATTACAACGTCATTTCCACCGCCCAACGCATAGACATAGGTGTCGTTGCCAGCGCCGCCTTCCAGTTGGTTGGCCGCAGCATTGCCGATCAGGGTGTCGGCGCCATCGCCCGCTTTGACGTTCTCGATATTGGCGATCGTCTGGACGGCACTGTCCTGGAACGTCACTTCGCCGGCAGCAAGGTCGAACGAAGCCCCCGCGTCATAATAGGTGAAGTCGAGCGTGTCGCTGTCGTCGCCGCCATCGTAGTAATCGGCGCCAAAGTTGCCGATCAGCAGGTCATCGCCTGCGCCACCGAAGTGGCTGTCGTTTCCGTCCTCGCCATTGAGGGTGTCGTTGCCGTCGCCGCCGACCAGCGAGTCGTTGCCGTCGTTGCCGAGGAAGATGTTGTCTGCGCCGTCCCCCAGAATGGTGTCGTCGTTGCGCCCGGTCTCGACATTCTCGATGCCGGAAAGAACCGATTGATAGATGCCGGTTTGCATCGTGCCGGCGGTCAGATCGATCAGCGACGAGCCATATCCGAAGGCAAGCCGCAGGTTGTCCACTCCCGCACCGCCGATGAAGGTGTCATTGCCACGATGCCCGGGGTCGCTGGCAAAGCTGCCGCCGCTGTAAAGCGTGTCGTTGCCCTCGCCGCCGTCGAAGATATCGTCACCAACGCTTGTACTTGAAATGTAGTCGTCGCCGGCGAAGCCGCGGAGTTCGTTGTCGTCATATGCGTCGGTCAGCGTATCGTCGCCCGAACCGCCGAGCAGCGTGTCGTTACCCACCACGCCGTCCAGCCATACGCCCACGTCATTGCCGATCATACTGTCGTCGCCACTTGCTCCGACGACCATTTCGATATTCTCAAACCGCTCGATCCCGTACGAGAAATCGGTCCAGCTAAAGTATCCAAGCCGCATATTGACGACCAATCCCGGCGCCGAACTGGTTGGGTGCTCGTTTTGCAGGTCCAGCCTGTCGAAGCCGTCGCCGCCATCGAAGTAGTCGATGCCGTCACCGCCGTAAAATGTGTCGTCGCCGGCGCCGCCAATCAGCGAGTCGTCGCCTGCCAAGCCCTGCAGGGTATCATCGCCTGTGCCGCCATTGAGGGTGTCATTGCCATCGCCGCCGGTCAGACGGTCGTTGTCCTCTCCACCGAAGAACAGGTTTTCGCCGTTGCCACTGCCCTGCAGCGTATCGTTGCCTGCGCCGCCAAGCGCGATATTGTCGCCACCGGTGAATTCGATGCGATCCGCGCCGAGGCCGCCAACGGCGACATCGTTGCCGTCGCCTGCGCGCACAAGATCGTTCCCTGCGCCCGCCTGGATCGCATCGTCGCCATCGGTTCCGTCAATGGTGTCGTTGCCGGTGGTTCCAAGCGTCTGGTTCGCGGCCGCGTATTGCCAGGTGTCCAACGCCACGTCGCTCAGCACGACGGCATCGTCCCCGCCATAGGTGATGTATGTCTCTCCGTTGATCTCTTCGACCGAATAACCCGCCGGCACGTCATTGGGGTCGATGTATTTCTCGTCGACGATCAGAATGGTCCGGGCAACGTCGAAATTCCCGATGAGCAGCGCGTCGGCCTCATCCGGGTCCGTTTCGGTGAGGTAGACATTGCGGTCCAGATGGATGCGGTTGCTCGCCGTGTCGACGCCATCGACGATTAGCGTCGCTGTCGCGGTCCGCTGAACCGCCGTAGAGTCCGTCGCCGTGTAGGTCAGCGTGGTCATCGCCGACTCGTTGGCATCGAGCCAGGCATAGGCGCCGCCCTGGTCGAAGGTCAGGCTGCCGTCGGCCTCGACATTGATGACCGCACCGGACGAAAGGCGGATGGTTGCGCCGGGCGTCACTGCCTCGCCGTTCAGAGTTTGAATCGTGATTGGATCGGATTGGTACTCAAGATCGTTGCCTAAAAGGTCTAACGTCAGAGTCGCGGATTCATCGACGCGGATGTAGTCGTCGATGACCGCGAACTCCGTGATCAGGCTTTGCGCAAGCTCTTGATACGTCCTGGAAACGTCGCTGAATTGAATGGTCTCGACATCATCATAAATCGTGTAGCTGCTGGCGCCGTTGGCTATGACCAGCCCGCCTTCGATCACGTCGATTGTCACACTGCCCAAAGACCACAGCACATGTGCGGTATCGATCCCGGTTCCGCCGTGCATGACGGCCTGCCCAGAGAAACTGAATGAGTCGGCGTAAAGCTGGTCATTGCCGCCGCCGCCGACAAGCGTGTCGTTGCCTCCGTCTCCGTCAAGAACATTGTCGTCATCGCTGCCGATGATCAGGTCATCCTCGCGGCTCCCCTGCACATCTTCGACATCGATCAGCTTGACGGTCTCAGTCGTCCCGACGTATTGGCCAACGCCGGCGCCGAGGTCGACGACGACCGGACCACTCCAAAACTCAACGCGGTCAACCCCCGCACCGCCATCCACGGTGTCATTTCCGGGCGTCCCCGGGTCGAAGATATTGACGAAGCTGCTGAGCTCGAATGTGTCGTTTCCTTCGCCGCCTATCATCAGGTCGTTGCCGCTCGAAGACTGGATAGTATCGTTACCGTCGCCACCGTCCATTTCGGTATCCGAGACATAGAGTATGTCATCGTCATCGATGTAGATGCCGGCGATGATCTCGTCGTCGCCCGCGCCGCCCTTCAGGGTGTCCAGCCCGCCCAGACCGCGAATTGTGTCGTCGCCCAGGCCGCCTTCGATTAGGTTCGCGGCTTCGTCGCCGTATAGCCTGTCGTCAAAATCACTGCCGCGCAGGTTTTCGATGCTTATGAAATCGTCGCCCGCGGCATCGCCGAAGTCATTCACGATCGAGAATCTTCCGGGATCGAGATACGCACCGACTGCGGCAGTTGCCGTTTCGTAGCTCGCCGTATCGTTGCCCTCTTGTCCGTCCATCCGGTCTTCACCGGCGCCGCCGATGAGAATGTCGTCACCGGAGCCAGCAAGGATCGTGTCGTTGCCGTTGCCAGCGTTTATCCTGTCAGAACCGGAGGTCGCATAAATATCTTCGTCTTCGGCAGTGCCGTCGATACTAACCTCCGGAACGGCGCGCTCTTCTTCCAGTGCGCCGCGCGCAGCAAAGGCATTCGTGCCAAGCGTTGAGTTCTCGAACGTGTAGTTGGCATTGGACGCATCCAAAACATTGTCCGGCCAGCTCATGAATCCGTCATCAAATTCGACAACGAACGGCGCGGACATTGACGCCTCAACGCCGCCAAGCTGCGAGGGGTTGTCGCCGCGCACGTGGTAGCCGCGCACATCTTCCACCACGATGCTGCTGCCGGTGGCGTTCACGCGGATTTCGTAAGAGCCGATGGTCTGGTAATAATCGTACGTTTGAGGGGGAACACTGAGGTTCCACCAGAAGTGTGCGTTGAACTCGGCAACAGCGCTGCCGATAAATACCTCTTCGAAACTGTAAGAAATCGTCACTTCCGACGAGGTGATGCCTTCGAAACGAACGAGGTCGATGCCGCGCCCGTCACCGACGATCAGGTCGTTTCCAAACCAAGTAGTGGGATCTCCGGGGTCTTCGCTGAGAACAATTGTTAGATTGTCCTCAAGGCCGTATGTGCCGTGAACCTCTGCAACCGTCAGATAGGTGTCGTGCCCAGGCCCGCCGGTGAATTCATCGACACCACCGGAGTGAACGAAAACGTCGGATCCAGCACCGCCATCAATCGTGTCGTCGCCTTCTGTATCATAGGCCAGTACACGATTGAGGAATGCATCTGGCGTTTCGTTTTCGCCGATCGGTGAATCCGCGCCATTGTCAAAAATGTAGTCGGCGCCATCGTTCCCGTCGATGCTGTCTGATCCCAGCCCCCCATAGAGGTTGTCATGCGCTCCGGAGCCAAGAAGCGTGTCGTCGCCGTCAGCGACGAAGGCCGTGATGCGAAAACCGGATGTGACCTCATCGCCATTCTCATCGTAGAGAAGGAAACTGGCTTCGTCGTCGTAGTCGGTGGTTATGAACTCTTCGAAATTCCTGAGTTGTAACGCGCCTAATCCGTCTGCCGGCTCAAGCCTATACCCGGGATCGAGAAAACCGGGCTCGTCAGCAATGAAGATGCCTTGATCATTCTCGGCAATCGAGAACCTGTCCCAGCCCTTCCGACCATTGACCACGTCGTAGCCACTGATATCCGCGACATAAACCCGGTCATTAGAATTGGTCAGCAGGATTTCATCGATATTTTTGATGTTCACACCATCCAGAAGAAGGTGCACGGGGCCGGCCACGTAGCGATAGTCCAGTTTGTCGAGACCTGGACCCGTTCCGCCATCCACAAAGCCACCTGTACCCTGCAAGGTTCCGTTGTGGGTGAAATCGAAACCGGGGGTGCCTGCTTCGACCTGAAGGTCAGGAATCCCGCCAGGAAGCCAAAGCGCCGGGTCCACGACGTAAATCGTATCCGACCCCTCGCCGCCATTCATAGCGTCAGAACTGCCAAGATCCGCTTGGTTGAAGTAGCCGACCAAGACGTCGGTCCCACCGCCACCGTTCAAGACGTCGATATCGGCATCGTCGCCGGCGATCAGGAAATTGTCGCCCGAGTTGCCGATCAGTGTATCGGCGCCGTCGCCGCCAGCCAGGTGTTCTACATCGGCAGCACCGGCGAACGAAACATTGGCATTCATGACATCGTTCGATGGCAGGCCCAGCCAAGTCTCGGCGCCGGGGGTGTAGGGCGCTGTCTGTAAGTTGTCGATCTGCGCGCCGTTCACCGCGGCCCATCGAAGAACTGAAGACACAAAAGAGTTGGAGTTTAGCGTCGGCCCGAAGCCAAATGCGTCTAGCGCAAGATAATTGTAAGTCAGCGAAAGGTCGTTCGCATACGCGACAAGTGAATTCCAGAATGTGTCTTCGTTCGTCAGCGAACCACCGTCGAATACAGTCTCCCGTGCACGGCTGGCCGCCGCCTCGTGGGCATAGCCGGCCGTGACCATGTCTTGAACGGTGGGGAAGTTACCGGTTTGGGTGGCGACTATGTTGATTGAATCGCCGTGAAAGTCCGAAATCGTCCATGTGTCGTCGCCGACGGATGACGAAAGCGGAACATCAATATATTGGCCGAACAGCAAACCGTCGTCATCCGGGAATGCACCAATCGTCAACCAGGCATCGTAATTATCCTCCTGCCCCAGGGGCACATAGACCAAATATTGATGTTCAGCGATGCTTTGCCCGTTAAATATTACGCCACGCGATTCAACATAGATTGGCATACATTCTCTCCTACTTACTGAACCCTGATCTGATATCGATGATCGCGCCGTCCAAAGAATAGACGTTCGCGGTGGCGCGGCATCTGTCGATCCAACGCAATGGAATCGCTCTGGGCAGACAGAAGGACAACCAGTGGTTCGCGCGTGCTGCGGGAATGATCGACTCGCGGGGAGCCGTCTCTCCCTCCCCCTGAAGTTCCCAGCGACGGGCCTCGAAATACTGGACGATCACCTCTTTGGCGCATGTGTTGCCGATCAGTAGTCTGCCAAGCTTGTCGGACCGCAGTCTCATCAGATCTTCCCCGCGCAATCTGGTGAAAGGGGATTCGGACAGCGTGCGTGCGCAGTCAAACGCGTCGGCATCGGGGCTCGATGGCACTGACGTGTCAGACGTCGTCTGCGCCAGTGCGGTGGTCCACATGAGGATGACCCAAAAACATCCGACTATGAGCAAACCGTGCGTCGCTCGACTGCACACTTCCAGCGTTTGGAAGATGGAGAGGCCGTCGCCGCTCGAAGCGAAACTACGCAAGATTTTGATACCTCTCATCCCCAGAATGATGAGACGCAAACGGGCTCAGCCCCCACGGCCCGGTGAAACTGCCGACGTCCGGAAAGACTCCAATGCTCCGATAGGCGTCATAGTCGGCCTTGGAACCTTCCGGCACATAAGCCGAATACATGTGGCCACCGGCCAAGCCGCCTAGATCCAGGATATTACTTGCTTCAACAAAGACCGGCATTGGTGCCCCCAGAGTTCTTCTTGTGATTAAGCCATAGTCAGACTGGCCCCTGTCATCATTTGATCGGACCTATTGAGGAGTTTTGGGTTGATCCGTTGGAACTGCCGATCCGCGCAATGGCACGATATCGTCTGCCCAGAAGCCTGGAAAAAATGCTCGCGGGAATATAGCCGACAATCTCCATGCCACCGTCGGCATGGGATATGCGCGCAACGTCGCCAAAACCGGCGTCGCGCAATATGCTCTCCAGCGAGGCAATATCACAGGGCAGTCCTACCAGGTCTTCCAAGTCTCTACCGAAAGCGTCCCGAAGAGGCTTGTAGTCATCCTGCTTGGCTGCGACGGCAAGTGTTGAGCTAAATTCGGTCAAAAGGTGGGTATCGCACTCCGGTTTGGAATCGGATGCAAATGTTGGATTCATCGCCAAGCCCATGAGCGCGCCGGGCCAGGCGCTGGCCCACAGACGGCGTGCGTCTGTCGCCGAGTTCTCAACCCGCACAGCAATTCCACGTAGAAAAATCAAGGCTGCTGCCACCAACTTGCGAATGGGGTCCTGCACAGTCGGCAATAGCCAAGTTTTTTTGAACCTTGCGCCGCGCGGGAGCGGGCGACTTCAGGAATATGCCGCAAGCTGCACCGTTCCGATTACAGAACACAACTCAATCCGTGCACCTTCCGAATATCCACCTTGAGTTGAAGCCTAGGACCCGGAAATCTCGAACACAAGCACAAATTTTGATCGCCTTGATAACCCAAACGGCCGGTCAAGGGGCGGGGAATTCTGCGCGGTTTCTGATCCAAAAGGAGCGGTGAGCCACGGCCCAGTTTTCCTTGCGCGATGGGATACTGCAAAAGCATCTCCGGACCGGCGCGCTCGGGCTCGACACTCGGTTCCTGGATAAACGCCCTGAAGGTGGTTCGTACACGGCATGTTCATTCCATATTCAGGAGGATCAGAGCATGGCCGGAAAGCGAGACAAGCCTGTAGAGAATGAGACATTGATGCGCCATCGGTCCAAGCGACCAATGGACCACGGCCCTCTGAACAACATGGGTTGGCATGTGATGCGACCGACCGGCAGGCGATTTGCAATGCAAATTTGCCGAGCGGGGACAAGCGGGTCGAGCGCATCTGGCGGCGAGAGGAGCTGAAGGTCCCCCAAGAGCAAATAATGAAGAGGCTTCTCTGGCTTAACGTCGGCTTGGGGGTCAGGCAGCGGCCGGAGCATCCGAACCATGTTTTCCTCTTGGGAAGGTAAACATGCCCTGCCGGCCATTGAGACCCTATGACATCACGCAGAACAGGACCCATGACGGGTGGACCTACCGCACGCTCAACAACGAGCCACGCTGCGCCGTCGGTACCAGCACAATGGCGAGTGACGGGTCCGCCAAAAAGGCCCTCATGATCCGCGTCGATCGAAGGCTCAACTCCACCGACGTTGAGGATGCTCTGACCGACTTTATCGTGCCCCATGTGGTCCGCCCAAGTTTGGTCGGGCCGACACGTCGAGCCGGCATTGAGCGAGAGCCTTGGTCCGCCAGATCAGGCAAATCCTCAAAAGCAACGATCGCCCGAAAGGCGTTACCCGCATCGACAATATTGCCCAAACACCCCGGAAAAACACCGCCTGGTGCCGACCTACGCCTTCGACAATTCGGCTTATCAAATGCCTCAGCATCACATGCGGAAATGATATTTTCCTCCAAACAAAGCGGCGAGTGTTTCACAGCCTCTCCGCATCATGCTCGCTCGCCTGAGGCGCAGCGAACGGGCGGTTGGGTCTCACTCGATTTGAGGTGCTACGAACGTCCGGTTCGGTGTAAACTACTGCGACGCATTATTCCGGTTGCCACGACTGCTTTTATGGATCGGGCAATCAGCATTCGCTGCGGGAGCGCGAGTCCGGTCCGTCCCGCGACCCGGTCCTTGTTGGAGCGATGCATCAAAGTCCGGAGCGTGGGACAAAAAGGTCAATCCGGGCGTCAGGTTTCAATGTCCATAGAGCGAGCTCTTCGGCCATTCTCAAGCGTTTGTGGATGAGGGCTTTTGGTTGGCAAATGCCAGTTGCGGTTTCGCTGGGCCGCCTGGTCCCAACGGCCTGCAGGCTCGAATCTGATTCAAAACAAAAGGACCTCGAAGCACCGCCAGAGTTACCGCTTTGCGGCGCCAGTATATGCGATATCCTCGAGAGTGGAGGCGTTCAATTCCTCCAGAAAGCTTTCGCGTGCCTTGAGCAGCCGGCCTTTCAAGAGGCAACCGGGCTTTAATGTGCAGCTGCCGCCATCCGGGCGAAAGCAATCAACAAGTGGGGTCGACGCCTCCAAGGCGCGGACGACCTCGCCAAGCCGGATCATTGCCGGATCGACGGCCAGGTTGATACCGCCGTATTGACCCCGGCGGGTTTTGAGATAACCCCCGGTGGACAGGGCAGTGACGACCTTGGTGAGATGGTGGTGCGAGACCTGAAGCTCGGTTGCGAGGGATCGGGCCGAAAAAGGTTCATCCGGGGACCCCGCAAGGCGCATTAGCACCCGCAGGCCGAGATCAGTGAAGAGACTTAGGTGCATTCCAATTTGCGTCTGTTTGCAGCGATTTCCTTGGAAAGCGATCGAGACGCGCTGCTCGCCTAGACCGCTAAGTGTTCGAGCCGCGCCTGCGGGAATTCCGCAAGCGCCGCGTCCAAAGCCCAGGGTTCCGCCGCGCAGAGCGCGGTTGAAAGCCCGTCGGCGAGGTCTGCCCGGGGCGCTGAGACGCTGACTTGTCGCCTATGCGCCGCGGCAACACCGGCCTTTGGATTGAAGATATGACCCCGTTTGCCGGCGGCGTCCACGATCGTTCCGAAGTTGGCTGAAGTCGCGAGGGCACGGTTCGACAGCGTGATGCGATCCGCGCAACACTCGGACATGGGCGTCGCGATGCCGACGCGCCAGGCTGCTCCGTCCGGCGCCGCACCCCAGGCGCGGATCTCGCCGATATCGATCAGAACATCGGGCAGCCCAAAGTTGCGTAGCTTGTCCGCGATGCGGTCGGTGATGAAGCCCTGGGCGATGCCGTTGAAGGTGACGGCCATGTCTGGGGTTTCGAAAGCGATGCGCTCTGGGTCAAAACGTACCTTGGTCCAGCCGAGCAACGCGTGTGCGCGGACGGTGTCCGCGTTAGAGACGGGCTCGCCCAGGGCAGCGGCCTTTGCCGCGAGCCGCCAAAGAGGCTGGATCGTCGGGTCGAAGGCGCCCTTGGTGGCGCGGTGCAGGGTGCTGGAGAGCGAACAGATTTGCAGAAGCTCGGCCGGTGGCGCATGCAGCGCACCGTTCCGGTTCAGCCGACTGATCGCCGAGTCGGGTCGGTAGAGGCTAAAGATTGCTTCGAGCCGCGCAATCTCTGCTGCAACTGCGCGAAAGATCGGATCGGCTTCCATCTGATCAATGCCGACAAGCTGCATCCTGGCCGCTGCCCCCAAGGCAATCCCCCGCCAGGTCGCGACCTCGGCGGCGCCAGCTGACGTCCCGGCAAGACCCGAAGCGGCAGCGATGGTGAGGAACCTGCGACGATTAAGGCGCGTCATTGACCGCCTCCGTCCACCGCAACTGTTTCCACACCGCCCAGAACGGCGTCGGCGGGGATTTCGGCAAGCTTCAGCACCGTGCCGCCCTTTTCGGCCGCAAAAGCCTCTGCGTCCTCGGCCTTGCTGAATGGCGCGATTTCCGGCGCGCCCATGCCGCCCGTGACCGCGGCGCCGACGACGAAAAAGGCCTCGTCCGCCGGCAGCCAGTTGGCGATGCCGGGCGCCTCCCAACTGGGCGCGGCGGACAAGTCGCTGACATAGAAGGCGGTGATCGGCAGCGTCTGTTCGGGCTCTTTCAAATAGGCGACGCCGTCGCGGACCTGGGCGAAGAAGATCGGGGCTGGAAGACCCTCGAGGTGGATTTGCGCCTTTGGGCCGTCCATGTCCGACAGCGCCATCATGCAGAAATGACCCAATGCCTCGTCGGTCATCGCTACAGGCAAAGGCATTTCGACCAGCTCTTCCTTGCAGGCCGCGAGCAGCAGGATCAGGGCGAGGGCGCGCTTCATGGCTCGACCTTCCTCAATGCCAGTCGGGCGAGAAGCAAGGCGACGACTGGCCAGGCGAAGAGCGCTGCGGGCGCCGCCCAGGCCGGCATCGCGCTTGCGGCGCCGCTGAGGCCGGTAACCAGTGCGAGCTCGTCCGAGCCGGTCAGGTTGAAGAGCCGGAAGGCGTCGGCGGGGTTGGCGGCGAGGAGCCAGGGGAAGACGTCGCGCGTGAAACCGCCGCCGCCGTCATAGACTACGGCGCCCAGAAGCCCGAGGTCGTAGAGCACGACGAAGACCACCCAAACAGCGATTGCCAGGCCGGCGGCCGCACCCGGGCCGCGCGCGAGGGCGGAGAGGGCATAGCCGACGGCGAGGAAGGTCGCACCGAGGACCAGGGCGCTGAGGGTGAGGCGGGCGAGGGCCATGAGGCTTTCCGCGTTCACCCCGCCCAGAGCCCAAGCGACCACGCCGGAGGTGCCGAAGCCGATCGCGATCGCCAGTGCCAGGCAGGCGAGATGGGCGCCGAACTTGCCGATCAGCACCTCGGTCCGCGACACCGGGTATGTCAGGACTAGCGCGAGGCCGCCGCGTTCGACATCGCCGGCGATGGCGTCGAAGGCCAGGAGCAACGCGAGCAGCGGGACCAGGTAGACCGACAGCGTGGTCATCGAGGCGACGGACACCGTGAGAAGATCGACACCAAGGGCGCCGGTCGGGGCGGATCCCGCGAAGGTCAGGGCGAGGGAAAAGAGCAGCATCAGCGTGCTGGCGATGGCGACCCAGCGGTTGCGGACGGCGATGCGCAGTTCGGCGGCGGAGATGGCGAGGATGCGGGCGATCATGGGATTTCCTCCCCGGTGGCAAAGTGGCGGTAGAGATCCTCAAGGCTCGGCGGGATCACGTCGACATCATCGATCAGCCCGCCAAGTGCTGCGATCCGGCCGAGATGGGTCATTTTGGCGTCGGCTTTGCAGGAAAGCTCCACGCCGCGGCAGTTGATCTGCGTGCCGCCGAGTTTGTCTGCGACATGGGCGGACTGGCCCTCCACGGTGGTGACATGGAGGCGGATCGGCAGGCGGGCGCGGTTGCGCAGATTCGCAAGGCTGTCTTTCGCCACCAGTTCTCCCTTGCGCAGGATGGCAATGCCGTCGGTGCGGGCCTCTAGCTCGGTCAGGGCGTGGGATGAGACCAGCACAGCGGTGCCCTCGGCCACCAGGTCGTCGACGATGCGGTAGAATTCGTGCCGCGAGATCGGGTCGAGGCCGCTGGTGGGCTCGTCGAGCAGCGCAAGGCGCGGTTTGCCAAGCAGCACCTGTGCGAGGCCCAGCCGTTGGCGCATGCCCTTCGACCAGGTGCCGATGCGGCGGTCGGCGGCCTCGGTCAGGCCGACGCGGTCGAGGAGCGGGTCGATGACGCCGCGCGGCTCTCCGGCGAGGCGGGCGAAAAGGCGCAGTTGTTCGCGGCCGGTGAGCGACCTATGGAAGGAGACGGCTTCGGGCAGATAGGCCGTCCAGCGGCGCGCACGGGCATCGCCGGGATTGGCGCCGAAGACCGAGATGTCGCCGCCATCGACGGAGGTCAAACCGAGGATCATCCGGATCAGCGTCGTCTTGCCGGCGCCGTTATGGCCGAGAAGTGCAAGGCGTTGGCCCGGGCGCAGGGTCAGGCTGACACCGCGCACGGTCTCGGTCTTGCGGTGCCGTTTTACGGCGTCGCGAATGATCAGGGTGTCAGTTGACATCGGTTTCCTCCCATTCGGGGCGGGCCGGATCGACGGCATGCATCAGCGGATGGCTGTCCACCACGCCGCCGGGCAGGAGTGCGGGAAACTCCGACTGCGACCATCGCACGAGTTGCACCGCGGGCGAGCCTAGTAAGAGGCGCGCGGCGGGCTGGGTCCAGAGGATGCGGTCGACGCTATCGTTCGGCCGGTAGGTGCCCTCGGCAATGCCGTCGCCATTGAGATCATAAGCGGCAAAATCGCTCCAATGGTTGCCACGGCCCTCGGCGGACCAGTCGACCCAGCGGGTGCCGGCGTATTTTACCTGAGTGCGGTTGCCGAGAAAGGCGTTGCCGGTGATCTCGTTGCGCTCGGATCCGGCGGTGAAATGGATGCCGAACTGGCAGCGTTCTAGCCGGTTGCCCTCAATCCGGTTCCGGTGGGCGTTGTAGATAAAGACGCATTTCTCGCCGCCGTCCTCGACCCGGTTGCCGGCGATGGTGCTGCGATTGGTGTAGTTCAGCATGATCCCGTGGTCGCGGTCGCCGCGCGAGAGATTGCCGGTCACGGTGACCTTCTGGGAATACATCACGGCGTAGCCGAGGTGATTGCCGATCGAGATATTGTCGGCGACGGTGCTATGATGGGCGTACATGTAATGCACGGCAAAGCGCAGATCGCGAAAGCGGTTGCCAATGAAGTCGTTCCGCTTGGAGGCATTGACGAAGATGCCGTCGCGGCCCCAGCGGATATCGTTGCCGACGACACGTGCGCCGGGCGCGTTCCAGACATAAACGCCGTTGCCGCGGTCGTTCATGCGGTGGTCGCGGCGGCCTTCGATGAGGTTGCCTTCGACCAGGGCGTTCTTGGCGCCATGGATGTCGACGCCGACGAGATTGCCCAAGATTCGGTTGCCGCGCACGACCGCGTTCTTGGCCTGCTTGGTCAGGGTGACACCGGCGTCGAGGCCCTCACCGCCGGACCCAGACCCGATGATCGTCAGGCCTTTTATGGTGACACCGGCGGCGTTCACGGTGATGACCGATCCTTCGCCGCCGCCGTCAAGCGTGGCAGCACCGCCGCCGTCCAGAGTCAACGCGGTTTCGATCACGATGGACCCGGAATGGATCCCGTAGGCGAGGCGGAGGACGTCCCCCGCCTCTGCCGTTCGTATGGCCTCGGCCAGCGCGCCCGGTTCTGTCGGCACCACGCGGGTTTCCGCATGGGCCGCGACCGCCAGACAGGCGATCAGCAGGATCAGGGCGCGCCAGACCATGCTCAGGTCGCCCGCGGTTCGACGAACATCCGGCCGCGCATCTCCATGTGCAGCGCGTGGCAGAACCACTGGCAATAGTACCAGTGCACGCCGGGCCGGTCGGCGACGAAGGTGACGGACGCCGTGGCCTGCGGCCCGATCTCCATCGCGATGTTGTGGTTCGACAGGCAGAAGCCGTGGGTCAGGTCGTCGATGTCGTCGATATTGGTGACGTAGACGGTGACCTCGTCGCCCTGTTTCACGGTGAAGCTCTCCATAGAGAACTCGGGCGCAAACGAGGTCATGTAGACCCGCACCTTGTTGCCGTCCCGGATCGGCTCGAACGCGCCTTCCTCGAGATCGACCCCGTCCGCCTCGGCCTGCCGGCGCGCGTCCTCCCAGATCGGGTCGTCGCGCTGATAGACCTGTGCGGGGTTCACCTTGGACCGGTGCACCAGGATCGAATCGTGCGGTTCGGCGAAGGTCGCGCCGTCGTGCAGCACCGCCATCTCGTCGGACGAGATGTCGATCAGCTGCTCGCACTCGGCCTTCAGCGGGCCGACGTTCAGGAACCGGTCCTTCGAGAACTTGTTCATCGACACCAGCCACTTGCCGTCGGCCTCGGCGGTCTCGCCCATGGTCGTCGAGTTGTGGCCCGGCTGATACTGTACATCGACCTTCGAGATGATCGGATCGACATCGGCGCCGTTATAGGCCTCGATCGCGCGCGCGAGGTTCCACTTCACCACCTGGCTGTCCAGGAACAGCGTGGTGAAGCAGTTGCCTTGGCCGTCGTAAGCCGTGTGAAGCGGGCCGAGGCCCAGTTCCGGTTCCGCCACGATGCAGGACCGCGGATCGGCGTTGTCCGAGAACAGCGCGTCGATCTTCTCGACATCCATCACCGACACCGTCGGCGACAGCTTGCCCGCGATGCAGACATGGCGCTTGTCAGGCGCGGTGTTGATGCCATGCGGCGAGTTCGGGATCGGCACGTAGCGGGTGTAGTTCTTGTTCGACCCCTTGCGCCCGTCGATCACCGGCACGCCGTTGAGCATCTGCACGTCGCCCGCAGCCACGCCGGCCTCGATCTCGGCGATGTTGAAGATCACCACGTGGTCCATCTCGGCGGCCATCATGTCCGACAGGGTCATGCCCATCTCGGAGTTGTACGACGTCGAAAAGGCGTATTTGCCCTGGTAGTCGCAGTCGGTGTTGTCGAGGTTGCCCGAGACCATCACCTGCCAGGCGACTTCCATCGTGTCGCCGTCTATGGCGCTGAAGATGTTCACGTACTTGTCGGGCTCGTCGAGGATCATGCCGTCGTTGACCAAGGGCGCCTCGTGCTCGCCATTGGCGAAGACATAGCCGGTGCGCGGGAATTTCTGCGGCCGCATGCCGTGGATGTCATGGGCGTTCGGTATCTCGATGATCTTGTCGCATTTCATGATGTCGACCCGGACCCGCGCGACGCGCGTGTTGGCCTTGTCGTTCATGAACAGATAGCGCCCGTCATAGGTGCCGTCGGTGAAGGACATGTGCGGGTGGTGTAGATCCCCGTTGTCGTAGGTGACCTTGCCCTGCGCGGCAAGGTACCGCTTGGTGTCCGGCAGCAGCCCCTCGGTGAGGATCTTCAGCGATTCATTTGTCTGCCCCCAGCCGGTGGCCGAGCAGCGGTTGAACACCGGCACCCGCATGATCTCGCGCATCGACGGCACGCCGAGGATACGCAACTCGCCGGTCTGGCCCGAGGACCAGAAGCCGTAATACTCGTCCAACTCGCCGGGCTTGACCTCGGCCGAGGTGGCCGCAAGTGCGGGCACCGCGCCGCCGGTCAGAAAAGCGCCCGTCGAAGTGGTGGCCAGCACCGCCCCGGTGGCCGTGGCCCCGAGCATACCGCGTCGGGTGATCCCGCGTTTCTTCATCTCTTCTCGCATGGTCTTCCACTCCTCTCTTCGGTTTCGGGCGCGTGTCACGCGCCTCTTACGGGGTTCAAAAGCTCCTGCATCCTGTCCGCGCTGGCCGCCGCGCTGGCCTGCGCGGCCTGGCGCCGTTTCAGCCGTTTGATGATCACCGGGCACTTTGCGTCGGACTGATACAAGAGCTGGCAGTGCAGGCAGTTGATGCATTCGTTGGGGTTGATCTCGCCCGTCGGGTGGATCGCATCGACGGGGCATTCGTTGGCGCAGATATGGCAGGGGTTGCCGCAGTCGCGGTACCGCTTGAGCCAGTCGAACATCCGGATCCGCGCCGGGATCGCCAGTGCGCCGCCCAAGGGGCAGAGATAGCGGCAATAGAACCGCTCGATGACAAGCCCGGGCAGCAGCATCAGCAGGGCGAACAGCACAAAGGGCCAGGCGCGCTGGAATTTCAGGATGATGGCCGTTTTAAAGGGTTCGACCTCGGCATATTGCTCGGCCAGCGGGATCGAGCCCAGCGAGATGCCGAAAAGTCCCAGAAAGATCAGGTATTTGATTGGCCAGAGCCGTTCGTGCAGGCCCCAGGGCAGCTCGATTTGCGGGGCCTTGAAGACCCGCGCGATCTGGTTCGACAGCTCCTGCAGCGCGCCGAACGGGCAGAGCCAGCCGCAATAGGCCCCCCGGCCCCAGAAAATCAGCGCCGCGGCCACCGAGAACCACAAAATGAAGATCAGCGGATCGAGCAGGAAGGCGTCCCAGGTGAAGCCCGACTGCAGCGCGCCTGCGAGCGCCATCAGGTTGACGATCGAAAGCTGCGCGTTGGCGTACCAGCCCAGATAGACCAGCGTCAGTGTCAGAAACCCGATCCGGAACCAGTAGTAGGCGCGTGCATGCCGTGTGGCCTGTCTTTGGAAGAAGAACACCCCCGTCAGCACCCCAAGCATCGCCAGGAGGCCTGCGATATCGAACCGGCGGTCATACCAAATCCGTTTCCACAATGCGGCTTTGGCCGCCGCCTCGTCCTCGAAATCCGCAGGCGGCGGGGCCGGCGCCGCGACGGGCACCAGGTAATCCGCCGGCACCCGATAGCCCATCTCAAAGGTCAGGAACGCCTTGTCGACCGGCCCCACCGCGCGCTGCAGCAAGAGCTGCAGCTCCCAGGGTTCGGTCGGGTCGAACTCTTCGGCGGCGGGGATGCGGAAGATATCGAGTTCCTGGAACTCCGGCGCGCCGGCCGCCGCGATTTCGCCCAGCCGCCGATGCATTCGGTCGCGAAACCGCAGCGTCGTGTCGCCCTGCAACACTGCGATGCGGTCGAAGATACCGCCGCGCACATAGCCCGAGCCCTTGAAGGAATAGCGCCCGCGCCCGGCGATCAGGATCGCCTGGTCGCCGTCATCCAGCCAGTCGGTCAGGTTGGCGTATTCGGCCGCGCCAAGCAGGCTGATCCCGATCTCGGGCACGCTGATCAGCGCGACATTGAGGTCGATATAGAGCGCAGAGGGTTCGCCCGGTTCCGGCCGCTCGATCGCACGCCGGTCCCCCATCGCTTCGAAGGCCTCGTTGACCTGACCCACGTCCAGGATCATCCGACGCACAGACCCGTCCCCGACCATCTCGGTCCAGTCCTTTGGCGCGCTGATCTCAGTTTTTATGGTGTGATTTGGTCCGGCATCCTCCGGTGGCGGCGCCAACCCACCGAGCCCCAGCGCCCTTGCGACCTTCAACCCCGCCCGGATCACCGAGTCCTCGATGACCATCACTGTCACCGTCGCGCCCGAGATGATGTCGATCTCATGGCTCGACCCTCGCTCGGCGAGCTCGGCCTTCAGATCTGTGCCCACAAAGGTCGCAATCGACTCGCGCATCCGTCGCTCGGGAATGCCGATCAGCACGATTGGCTCGGCATGTTCGCCCAACATCGCGCCGGTCAGAACAGCCTCCGGTGAGATTGCCACAATGATGTCGATTGGTTTGCCCGAATACCCCGTCGTGCCGACCAGATCGGTGGTGACAAACGCCCAACCCAGCGTCTCGCCATCCTCCAGCAAAGGCACAACCGGAAGATCCTCCCGCAGCGCCCCAAACGCGCTTGCACCGGGCATAAGTTCCGCCGGATCGACGGTTCCAAGGTATTTCTGAAGCGCTGGGCCCTCCTGACCCCACGCCCTGCCATCGATGGTCAGGGCAAGGAAGAATGCAGCCAGAACCAATAGATATCGGAAACTCGTAGCCACCGCGCGCCCCCTTGGTTGGCCGGAGTTATAGGGTGGGTCAACTGCGGGCGCCTTGACCTTAATCAATTCAGTATTTGGAATGCGTAATAATAGGCCGCCATGGCGAGCTAACGATCGTAACGACGAGAATTCATTCTAGACGGACTTGAAAAGAATGTGAGTCACAGCGGAACGGATCCTGGGTTCGGGATACCCGTGAGCCGATACCAACCATTCGCCCAATACTCTCCGGATTGGGCTTTCAAGGACGTTTCTGGCATCGGAGTGGCAGCCGATTTGGAGATGCATATTGCCGTTGCTCGCGGCTCGGAGCCGCCGTCCCAATCGGCCGCCAATGCCGCCATACGACCTGTAGAACCGGCCGCTCGCGGCGACTGTGAGAGTCGGACCAGACCGGTCAGCTCGTCAACATACGAAGTTGTTCCCTGTTCGGATCGTGAATGCGACTCTCACTCGTGGATCTGTTACCATGACCAAATGACGCCGGAGGCGTTTCTTCCTCCGGTTCGAAGGGGGGCACATCATGGAAAAGGAACGGATCGGCGCATTCGCCAATGCAGTCTATCGCGACATGGCCGGGGCGATGGCGATTGGGATGGGCTATCTGGGGCTGAAGTCGGGGCTGTTTCAAGCGATGAAAGACGGCGCGCCAGTCAGCGCCGAGGACCTTGCCGAGAAAGCCGGATTGACGGAGCGCTACGTCGAGGAATGGCTGAATGGTATGACGGCGGCCGGCTGGCTGGAACACAACGAAGAAGCCGGTACTTTCTCGATGCCCGCCGAACATGCTTTCCTGCTCGCGTCAGAGGGAACGGATCACTACATGGGCGGGCTCTTCCTGGCGGGGCCGTCGCTCCTGTCCCAGGCTCCAGAAGTCGCGCGGGCGTTTCGTGACGGGGGCGGCGTACACTTCGACGCCTTCGACGACGATTGGATCGAAGCGCTCGACCTGATGAACGGCGGGGCGTATCGGCACCGTTTGGCGAGCTACTGGATGAAACAACTGCCGGATATCGAGGAGCGTCTCGTCGCCGGTGGCCGTGCGCTCGATATCGGCTGCGGGGTCGGAAAGGTCTCGCTAGCCCTGGCCGAAGCCTACCCCAAGGCGCGGATAACCGGGTTCGATCCGGACGGGAATTCGGTCAGTCAGGCGCGTGCGGCTGCGGCCGAGGCAGGCGCGGGCCAAGTGGTATTCGTCGAGGGCGTCATTTCAGACATCGCTCCGGACCCTGTGTTCGATTTTGCCGGGATGTTCGACTGCCTTCACGACTTGGCCGACCCCGAGGCGACTTTGGCCGAGATCCGCAGACGGATGACGCCGGGTGGGGCATTGATGGTCATGGAGCCGCGGGCCGCCGACCGGCTGGCTGAGAATTCAAACCCGCTCGGCACCGTCTACTACGGTTTCAGCCTGTTTCACTGTATGACCCAGTCATTGGCAAAAGGGGGACCGGGGCTCGGGACCTGTATGGGGCCCCGAAAGACCATGTCGCTATTGCGCGAAGCGGGGTTCAGCGATGTGAGCGAGCTGCCCATTAAAAGCCAGACCAATAGTTTCTTTGCGGCCCGTGCATAGTCTCCGTTTCGGATGTTGAACGCCGCGCGGATGCAGGCCAACTGATTTGGAGAAATTATCCGAGTACGGGCTCATTGTGAGGTAGCGCCACGAACCAAGCTTTAGCTTGATCGTTTTCAACGGATGTTGGGCAATGAACCTCTCGTTCTCGGCAATGAACTTGTTCACGTGCTATTGGCATCCTTTGACGAAAAACAGATAGCTCCGGGTGAGCGTGCGTAAACTGCGCCGACCTCACCCGTCCAAGATACGGTATCAAATGACCGAGCATTAGAAAGCAGATTCGGAACAGGAGAAGCGAAGGATGCAGCGGACTGCGATAAACCCATGGGACTGGTCTCTGAAGCTGGGCTTCAATCAAGCCGAGCTGATTGAGGGGGCGACTCGCCAACTGATCTGCGCTGGGCAAACCGCCGTCGACGCTGAAGGCACCCCTCAGCATCTTGGCGACATGCGCGCCCAGATCGACCTGGCGCTCGACAATCTTGAGGCGGTGCTGGCCGCAGCGGACATGGATCTCAGCAACGTCGTTCGCCTTCAGGTCTTCGCGACGGATGTCGATGAGGCTGTGAAAAACTTCGATATTCTGGGGATGCGCTTCGGTCCAAAGCAAAGTTCGCCGCCGATGACGGTTCTCGGTGTGACCAGTCTGGCCATCCCTGGATTGCTGTTTGAGATTGAAGCCACCGCCGCCTCGTAGCGCAGCATCTCACCGGGCAAAGGTGTTTCAAACTTAAGAGTGGCCGCTTCGTCCGCTGAGCACCAGTTCATCCGAAGCCTGGCGATTGGCTGAACACCCCAAGAACCGCCATTCTTGCAAGGCGCGGAGAATGACCGAGACGAGCCCACTTTGAACCATGCTACGCTAAGTTCTTATGTCCGGTTCCCTTGGAAGTCACACTTTTCCTCTCGGACCCGACAACTGCGCCGGCGCTGATCGGCTAATGGCAGGCGCATTGATGGTGTCCAAGAGTTATTGACTACGATCAATGCGCCTTTCGAGACCACGAATTATCAGCAAACGGGCGCCCAAAAATTCTATGACCCAAGCTTTGCAAAGGAATTCGAAATGCACAAAGAAGACGAGATCGACTGGGACGTCATCGTCATCGGCTCGGGCATGGGCGGCATGGCGGCAGCTGCTGCACTGTCGAAGGCCGGCCACAAGGTCCTACTTCTGGAGCAGTACCAGACGCTTGGCGGCCTTTCCCACAGCTTCTCCATCGAAGGGTTCAAGTGGGATCCGGGCATTCACTACCTCAACTGTGTAGCCCCGGAAGATCGTGAGCGCCGCATTCTGAATTGGTTATCGGTCAGGCCGGTCGAGTTGGCCTCAATGGGCACCATCTACGACAATCTGCATATCGGCGACGCCGCTCCGTTGTCGTTGTCCCGGCCCTACGAGGCGCAGGCGCGTGACCTCAAGGACCGGTTTCCGGATGAGGCCGAGGCCATCGACGCGTGGATCGCCGCGCTGAAAGAGGGCCGGGAGGCCGTGATGAAAGTCACCTCGACCCGCGCGATGCCCGAGTTCGTTGGCACAGCGCTGAAGTGGTGGCACAGCGGCGCCATCGACCGCTGGTGCAAGCGGACGACGCAAGATGTGATCGACGAGATCACCGACAATCCCGAGCTCGCCGCCGCCTTCGCCGCACAATGGTTCGACCATGGCGGCAGGCCCAGCAAGGCAAGCTTTGCGATGCACGCCCTCATAACAGCATCTTATCTTGAAAGTGGCGCTTGGTATCCCGAGGGCGGTGGCGAAGCCATTGTGGACGGTATTCTCCCGACAATCGTGAACGCAGGCGGTGAAGCGCGCGCGGATACCAAAGTCGAGACGCTTCTGATCGAGGACGACCGGGTCGTCGGCGTGCGGACGACGAAAGGAGAGGATATTCCCGCCGAAACGGTGATCTCGGACATCGGGGCGCGAGAGACCGTCAACACGCTTCTGCCCGCCGATTGCGGGCATCGGGACTGGATCGACGAGATCCGCGCGTTGCCGCACTCGGTCGCCCATTTTAGCCTGTTCCTGGGCTTTGAGGGCGATATTGAACGCGCCGGTGCGACGCGGTCGAACCACTGGATCTATCCGACCGGCAAAGTCGACGTCGTCTGGACGGATGTGCCGGACACACCACCGCCCGGTATGTTTCTAACTTTCGCGTCGTTGAAGGACCCTGAGCACGATCCCGGACCATCCGAGAGACACGCCGCTGAAATCGACGCCTGGACCGACTGGTCGGTGGTCGAGAAATGGGCCGATATGACGCCCGGTGAGCGAGGTGACGACTATCGGGATTTCAAGACCCGGGTCGAGGACGCGATGTTCGCGTTGTTCGAGGAATACTTCCCAGAGTTGGCCAAGCTGGTCGTGTTCCGCAGTCTGTCGACGCCTCTTACGACCCGCGCCATCACAGGACACCACAAGGGCGCCTTTTATGGGATCGATACGACGCCGGATCGTTTGATGAGCGAAGCCCTGCAAACCCGGACACCCATCCCCGGTCTGTTCCTGGCCGGACAGGACGTCATGACCCCTGGGATCCCGGGTGCGCTTTGGGGTGGGCTTCTGGCGGCCGCGACCGTGGATCCAAAGCTCTTTCGGCTCATTCCAGGATAGGGAGCGACCGAAGATGTGGTCCTACGGACGATATCGGCGCGACGCAGCCCCGTGCGCACCTCAACGACAAGGTTGCCCCTACGAGAAGGGACCAAAACGATGGCATCACATCTTGTCCAGAAGATCGTATTTGGACCGACCGGCCTTATCGGAGTCGGCTTCGGCGCGATGCTCACCTTCGCGCCTGCCACGCTGCACGCGACCTACGGTATCAGCTACGGACCCGATCCCAGCCTGATGAGTGAGATTCGCGCGTCCGGTGCGGTTTTTCTCACCATGAGCCTGTTCGTCCTCGCGGGCGTTCCGCGTCCGGCACTGGCTGGAACGTCACTTGCTGTTGGCGCCGGAGTCTTCCTTTCCTGGGGCTGCGCGCGAGTCTTGTTGATCGCAATGGACGGTCTTCCCGATAGTGGTCTGATCATCGCAGGGATCGCCGAGTTGGTCCTAGGCGTTGCCTGCTTTGCGATGCTACGGAGCCGGGCCTAGGCGGCGGCCGCAACGGGGCGCGGCCCGTCTGAGGGTCTTTGAACCCGAGCGAGGTTCCATGGAGGCACAGCAGATAACTCACAAATCAAGGAAGAAACTGATGCGGTTGGAGGTATGATCCAACTCAGATCCTTTCTTCTGGTCGCTGGCGCCTATACGTTTGCCTACTGCATAGGACTCATCTTTCACGAGTACGGGCATTCTGCGATCCAATGGATGGGCGGGTTGCCTGATACGCAAATCCACCTGCATCCCTTTGATATGAGCTACATCGCGCATGACGAGTCCGCGGGGTTCCCGCCTCAGAGCTCGATAGAGCCGATCCATGCCATCGCCGGCTCGTGCCTGAACAGGCTGCTCGCCGTCCTGATCTTGCTGGTCGTTTGGCGTTTTCGAAATCCTTACCTGCTGCCGGTCTTGATCATACCTGGGACGTCCTTTCTGATGGAAGGCGTCGGCATGATTGTTGACTTGGCGATGGGCGAGAACGACTGGGACATCTTCATGTCACTGACCGGGACGCCGCTGATCGCGATGATCTGGTTGATCCTGATCGTCCTTAGCCTGGGCATCGTCTTCATGTGTCTGGTGATGCCGCTTGCGGGGATCCGCCATGACGCGACCTTCTTAAGGCGCTTGGGGCCATTCCTGGGCGTCGCAGCGTTCTTTGCCCTATCGCTGCTTTACATCCTGATCCTGGGGTCGAAATACCGAAACACCGCGCATGTCATCGAGGCCCGCGCAATCGCCCTCGTGGGCAGCTTCGCGCTCGTGCTTGAGATTGCGGTGCTCTACCGGCCGCTCCACGCGGCTGTCCGACGCGTTACGTCTTCAGAGGTGGCGACGATCGCGTGGACGCACAGCCTGTCAGCTTTGAGCGCCGGGGCACTAGTAGCGATTTCAATGATTGCGACTTATTGATTTGAGAAGCTCTCATCATCAAAACAGACCTATGGTGCAGTAGGATAGTGGTTGTGGCGCTTACTCAGGCGTTGCCCGCTTTCTTTTCGGCTGGATCAGATCGAAGGCCATGCCTGCGTTTGTTGAAGTGCGATCGCGCAGCAATGTTCCTGTAGCGGCTTCCGAAGTTTGGCTAAGCCGTCATTGCGTGCGCTTCCCTTGGCAGCGCCGGGATGACATCTTTTCTCAGGAACCCAAGGGCGGCCGGTGAGGCGTTAACCGGATTGCAGTTGGGTGGAAGCTACCGATTGGGAGCAGCCTAGTAACGAGTGACAAACGCCGCGGCTCCCACCCCGGGGCGCGGCGAGTTTCGTTCGGAAAGCAGACATGGCCGGACCAATCTTCATCCTGCTCAGTGGTGCGAGATCGCTAGTTTGAGGCCTTGAGTCTCGAAAACCTGTTGCATGTTCGGCGCCGGTGCGTAGAGCGTCAATGCAGTGTGATATGGTTTAATCCCAATGAGTTACGCCGAACATGCAACCGGGAACCAAACATTCAACGCGAGTTGCATGTTTCAGAGCCAGGTTTGGTCCCAGAGTGCCGATTACTGGACCTCTCACAGGGCCCATCGAGCCAAGTTTAAAAGGGCTTCCGGCCCCTGACGCTTCACACAGCGCCGATTTCCGCGAGTTTCGGAATCTTCACATGATATCGGGCGATTTCAGGGGTACTGTAGATTTCGTGGCCAATTGTCCGAGGGTTCCTGAATCCCAACAAACCCCCGTTTTTCAACACCCCATCCGAGAACTTCCGGGATCCTCCGGGGACTTCCGGTTACTGCAGCTTTCTGTGTCAAACGACATTGCAGTGTCCGCCACTCGAATTTGCAGCAGACTCTTTTTGGGTTCGAAAGACGAAAGCGGGTTTGGAATAGCCGGTTAACCATAAGGCAAAGGCCGATTGAACGCCGTTTTGGTTTGGACAACGCAACTCCCTCGTTGACGCATTTTTTGGCGCCCAAAACGGGTCAAATGCCTTTCCGAACGCACGATGAGCTGTAGCTCGCCACTCATTTTTTCCGTTTTTGGCACGTGGGAGCGTGTCAATATCGTCGTTCGACTGGCGAAGGAGCCCACAGTTTCAATAGGTGCCAAATGAATTAGTCCGAGTTCGAAGCTAAGCCGAAGCCGCTCATCATGCGAGAACAGGACATCTGCCATCGTGCCAAGTTCGATGTAGGGACCATTCAGGTCGAGCGCGGTATTGCGATCCTACGCCTCCATCGTTTGCGTGAGCAGCAGCAGAAATTGGACAAGGTTCGAATTCCCGGACGAGTTCGAACCGAACAAGCCCGTGATACGCCCGAACCAAATCTCAGCAGGTTCCCAGGACTTGAAGTCTTGAGCTTCTGTTCGGTGATCATAAACAAGGCTTAGGACTCATTAGCCCGAACATCAAAAAATTCGTCCTCTCCTACGAGAGAAGCCATTGCTTTTCGCAATGGCTGCTTTGCCGGACTAAGGTGTTACGCCTTAGCGACCTAACACCCTGCGAGCTAAATCTGTTTCGGAGGGCCGCACCGCCACCCCGATGATCCGAGCTCAATGGCCGCATTGGGACGTTTGTGCGGCTAGAACAGCCAGAGATATGGCCCCGGATTGCCCGCCGAGGCCGTCTCCCAAAAGCCCAGACCATTCGAGACCGCAAAAAGGAAATCCGTGACCGAGGCACGTCGATGCAATCATGGGCGGCCCAAATGGCCGGCGGAGCGCGTCTTTCCTTGACGCCGTCTCGCAGCGCAGCCACCGAGGGGCATGCCTGTTCTTGACCCAATGGCCATGATCGCGATCGTCGCAGCTCTTGCGCTTGGCGGTTTGATGAAGGGTGCCACCGGCATGGGCACACCGGTTATCGCTGTTCCTGTGATGGCGGCCTTTGTGGACATCAAGCTTGCTGTGGTGGTGATGGTCATTCCAAATCTGATCACCAATCTCTGGCAAATCCTTCAATATCGGGTCCACCGGATCGGTCAGGGGTTTAGCATCACTTTTGCGCTTGGCGGCGCTGTGGGTGCCTTTCTCGGAACACTCTTGCTCGTCGCGCTGCCTGTCCCGGCGCTGATGCTGATTCTCGCTGGCGCGGTCTTGCTTTACATCGGCTTGCGCGTGGCGCGGCCCGGATTTCGGCTGGACATCGCGCCGGCGCGCAAAGCCGCCTTCCCTGTCAGCACAGCCGCTGGGGTGCTTCAGGGTGCGGCCGGCATCAGCGCACCGATCGCTGTGAGCTTCCTTAATGCGATGCGCCTTGAACGGCGGGTGTTCATCGCCACGATTTCGATGTTCTTTGCCGCCATGTCGGTGGTGCAGATACCGACGCTCATGTGGTTTGGTCTGTTCACCGGCGAATTTCTGCTTCTAGGCGGGTTGGCCCTGATCCCGATCTTTATCGCGATGCCGGTCGGCGCATGGCTAGCCCGCCATATGTCAGCCCAGCAATTCGATCGCGTGACACTGGTTCTGCTCTGCCTATTGGCATTCCGACTGATTTGGGTCGCTGTTGCCCAGTGAGCTTTCGTTGATTGAGCAACGCAGTCATTCTCCGCCCCACCGCGTCATGAACATCCAGCAAGCCGAAGTGCTGCACCTGTGAACAAGCACGACTATCGTCAATCCAGCATCAGGTACATGCGTGTCGGAAACGGGCCGCTACTTCAAACTTGGTCAGCTCCGTTCAACGTCGCGCATGCGAGGGGCGTGCACATGTGTGCGAATGAGGAAAGCCGCTGCGGCGCCGGCGAGAGCGCCGAAAAGATGCGACTCCCAGGAAACGCCCGGTTGGCCAGGAAGCACACCCCAGATGATGGAGCCATAGAGCAGACCCACCAATACCGCCGCCCCGAGCGTTACGGGTGACCGATCCACAAGACCGCGCGCAACCAGAAAGCCGAACCACCCGAAAACCAGACCGGATGCACCGATATGGATGGCGGGGCTTCCCAAAAGCCAGACCAGCGCACCGCCTAAGACGACAATGATACCATTCACGGCCATCAGCGCGCGGGTCGCCGTCGCTGCGAGCAGCGCACCCATCAGAAGCAGCGGCGGCGTATTCGACATGAGGTGCGAGAAACTACCATGCAGGATCGGCATACCGACGATACCGTCGAGTCCGGCAATCTGTCTCGGGATAAGACCGAAGGTGATGTTCAGGCTATAGCCCATCGCCCAGTTGATGGCTTGGATCGCCCAAAGTGCACCTACGAATACAGCGAGAGTGGAGAGCCTCGCGAGAAGAACGCGCATGGGTTTTGGACCAATCACCTGAAAGAGGTTAACCTTCGGTCAGACACGATCAAGGTTTTCTGAGCGGTTGGATACGTTGCCCCATAGAGAAGAGTTCAGCCTGGCTTGGAGCTTGGCGTCGCAGCGAGTGGCCGATATTGTGAAGCTCCATTGCAGCGCCGATCACTGCAATGATTGTCCGTTAGGGACCGGAGTGACGAAGAATCTGTGCCGGTCGCGGCCCGGTGCCATCGTCGCACCGCTACTCTGTCCGTCCAAAGAACCCGTAGAAGATCTTTTTGCGTACTTGCGGAGCTTCTCCGGCGGCAGCACCGCTTATTGCCACGCAGCTCGAGGTTAGAATGGGTGACCATTCAGGCAAGGCACGGCGAAACCGAAATCGGCGAGGTCTGATGAGCGAATTTTCCAGAAATGAGCCTGGACTTCGAATACCACCTCAGCGACCGGGCTTTCCAAGCGGAAGATCGACTGCGATCAGCAGCCGTTGACCGTTCAAGGAGGCGGATACACTTCCATGGTTGGCGATACAGATCTGTTTGACGATGGATAGGCCCAGTCCGCTCGGATGCTCTTGATCATCGCGGGTTCGACTTTTGGACACCCGATAAAACCGATCAAACAAGAAGGGCACGCAGGCATCGTCGACATCCGGCGCAGTGTTTCTGAACGCCAAATTGACGAAGTTCGGTTGCCGTCCTTGTGACACCTTGACCTCGCAAGGACCATTGGCCGCCGCGTACCTAAGCATATTGGACAACAGGTTATCGACGATCTGTTTCAAGGCGTAGGGCGAAATGGCTATGTGTCTGTCAGTCAAGCCTTCGGAAATCGACAGATCGAGCTGCAGCCCTCGCCGCAGAAAACGCGTCTTCCAGTTACTGACGGTACTATCAAAGAAGTCAGCTATACCGACGTGTGACCCATGCTGCGCGCCGCCGCTCCGGGCATCCAACTGCATGGATTCGATTGTGTTCGTTAGGTCTGTGAGGTGCCTCAATTCACCTTCCATGAGCCGGAAAAAGCGTTCGTCGGCTTGAAAGACCCCGTCTTCAAGCCCCTCTGTGTACCCTCGGAGGCTCGTGATCGGCGTACGAAGCTCGTGGCCGAGGTCCGCCAGGTATTGGGTGCGGCGGCGTTCTTCCTGTTCGAGTTCTGCGGCAAGCGCATCGACGGTTTCGGCCAGGCGGCCGACCTCACCGGTTCCGATTGTCGTACGAACGCTGTAGTCCCCATGCCGCAACCGCTCGGTCGCCTTGGCGAGGGAGCGCAAGGGGCGAATGATCAAAAAGGCCAGCCCGAAGGACGCCATCACGGCGATCAGCAATCCCAGCGAGGCGCTGGCCCAAAGTTGCCGCTCGACATCCTCTACGTACATCGCGTGTAAGGTGCCCGGCTCAATGTTGAAGGTGGACATCAGCCGTTCCGAATAGGCGCTGCTCTGCCGCATGAACGCCCAGGACCAAGCGGCGGCCAGCGCCAGAATGATCACGACATTGGCCGCAACGATCTGAAGCGTCAGCCAGGGCCAGTTTTGCATGCGTTTAAACACCGTCATCCGCCACGGTTCTGTCGGCATGCGGGGACAGTTTGTATCCGAACCCCCGAACCGTTTGAATCATGTCCCCAGCTTGGTCGCCCAGCTTGGCGCGGAGGTGGTGGATGTGCACGTCGATCGCCTTGGGACTTACCGCCGCGTCATTGCCGTAGATGCCCGCGATCAGGGAACCGCGTTCGAACACACGGTTTGGGCGCTCTAAGAACTGGCGCAGAATGCGATATTCAATCGGGGTCAGCTCAACCGATCTTCCCCGCACCCGGCAAATGGGTTGGGCATCGTCGAGTTGAAGTGGGCCAATCTCTAGCTTCGCGTCCCGGCAGGACCCAATCGTCGAGCTTCGTCGCAGGATCGCGTCAATGCGCACCAAAAGCTCGCGGGGCGAGAATGGCTTCACCATGTAGTCATCGGCACCGACGCCAAAGCCCCGAAGAATGTCCGCTTCGCTTCCGAGGGCCGTGAGAAACAGGATCGGCGTGGATCTGCCGTTGTTTTTCAATGCCGAAGCGATCTCCGTTCCCGTTCTATTAGGCAGCATCACATCGAGGACAAGAATGTCGAACTCGCCGCTCAAGGCGATTTCCAGCCCGTGGTCGCCATCGGTAGAGGTGGTGACCGCGTGCCCGGCACTTTCCAGATAGGCGCTGAGCAGGTTGAGGATGTTCTCGTCATCCTCAACAACCAGTATCGACGTCGACGGTTTGATGTCTCCAGGCTCCAAAACAATCGGCCCCGCGTAGAGCGCAACCTTAGTTCGGCTGGCGAAAGGTTCCAAGTTCGTCCAGCGTGGCGACGGTTTGGACTCCGGGTCGCGAGGGTTTGCGGATACCAGACGCGCCGCCAGTCAAGGGACGGCGGCGCGTGAATTGAGGCCTTTATTGCGCCAGCAGATCCGCTTGCGAGGTTGCGAAATTCACCTTCCAATTCGCCTCGCCTTTCCGGATGACCGCATCCGTGTTGGCCAGGAACAGATCGTTATGGGCCGCCGGACTGCTGTTGAGATAGAGCTGGCCGTCGACGATGGCCCAGAGGTCCGGCATGGTCGGAACCTTTTTGCCCTTGCTGGCGCCGGCCGAGCACCATCCGCCGTAGGCCGGCGCGAATTTCGCCGGGTCGGCATCGAACATCGCCTTGTTTTCGGCGGATGAGAAATGCCAGGTCGCGCCCTGGTAGGTCGAGGCGTGGTCCGCCGTGCCCATAGTGGGCGCCCCTGCGGTGTGATAGGCGACAACATCGTAGCCACCCACCACCGCGTCGCCGCTGATGTAGTGTTCGTCCACGGCCAGGGCGCCGGACACTGGCAAAGCAAATGCGGCGAACACCGACAGCGCTGCAGTCTTGGCAAGCTTGTTCATTGATCGGATCCTTTGAGATGTTTCGTTTTGATCCGGTGCCCGCCGATACAGGCATTTGGCGTTGACCGGATGCCGGCCTTTTATGACGCGTAGATTTGGCCGTGGTTAGGTGATGGTTATATTTTGGTTAGGAGGCAGTGTTGGGGTTTGATCGGCCAATTCCGGGATGAGAGCGTCGGCGCCGCTACAACAGTGATATTAAGCTCAAATCCACCCGTTGCCTTGCGACAGGGGCGCTCCCCTTACACTGACGAGGCTCAAGCCAAGTAGATGTTTCAGAGCCCATATTGGCAGCTTTTTTCGGCCCAAACAGCGGTGTGCTGATTGGTCCGCGAATTGGCCAATGCCTCGTTTGAAATGCTACGAGTTTCACCGACTCCAGCTTCGGTGAAACGGCACCGCGGCGTTGGTTTGCACGATGGAGGTCCGGATTGGGCCGTGAAAGACGTTCCAGATCCGGCAGTCTTCATCCTTTTCTGCGTCGCCGGATGGCGGGTGAGCCACCAATCTTGAAGAAGCTGTATGAGCTGCGAATATCGGCTTCTTGGAGGCAGGCATCACCATGGCCGCCGACTAGGTTTGGTCCTCAGCTTGGAACTCCGCTCGGCCTAGCCCGATGTGCTTGAGCTGGCAGTCTGGTCACTTCCTTGAGTGACCAGACGCGGTGTTTGCTCAGCGAACCACGTTGTGCTCAGGGCCGTAGGGAAAGCCTGTGATGTTTTCATTGCCGTCTTCGGTGATGATGAGGATGTCGTGCTCGCGGTACCCGCCGGCGCCGGGCTGGCCTTCGGGGATGGTGAGCATCGGTTCCATCGAAACGACCATGCCAGGCTCCAGCACTGTGTCGATGTCCTCGCGCAATTCAAGCCCTGCTTCGCGCCCGTAGTAGTGGCTCAGCACCCCAAAGGAGTGGCCATAGCCGAACGTGCGGTATTGCAACAGATCGCGCTCGGCGAAGAAGTCATTGATCTTGTGGGTCACCTCGGCGCAGGAGACGCCCGGTCTCAACAGGCTCATCCCGTATTCATGGGCAGCGACATTGGCCTCCCAGATCTTCAGGCTTGCGTCATCGACGGTTCCCAGGAATAGCGTCCGTTCGAGTGCTGTGTAGTAGCCTGAGATCATTGGGAAGGTGTTGAGTGAGAGGATATCGCCGCGCTCCAACACGCGCCCCGTTGTGGGGTTGTGTGCTCCGTCAGTGTTGATGCCCGATTGGAACCAAACCCAAGTGTCGCGGTATTCGGCATCCGGGTAACGCCTCGCGATTTCCAGTTCCATCGCGTCGCGACCGGCTATGGCCACGTCGATCTCGCGCGCACCCGCCTTGATGGCATCGCGCACGGCATAGCCGCCCACATCCGCCGTGGCGGCACCTGCCCGGATGAGCGCGATCTCGGCCGGCGATTTGTGAAGCCGCTGCGTCATCGTGGCGGGTGCAATGTCGACCTTGGCCGATGGATTCAGGAACTCGTCCAGCAACGCCATCTGCGCGACCGACAAGTGGTCGCCTTCAAACCCGATCACCTTGCCCGACCCGGCAACCGCCAGGATCGCGCGCCAAAAGTTGTGCCGCTGCCAGTCGGTATAGGTGATGTTGTCGCCATAGCAGCGCCGCCAGGGCTGGGCCGCGTCGATCCCGGCGCTGAGGGTCACCGTATCGGTTGCCGTCACGACCTGCGCATAGGGCCGACCGAAGGCGCAATAGAGAAAGCCCGAGTAGTAGGCCACGTTGTGCATCGAGGTGAGCACGCAGGCATCGATGGCTTTTTCAACCATGATTTGGCGCAACCCCTTCAGCCGTGCCTCGTACTCGGCATCGGCGAAAGGCAACACCCTCTCGCCCTGGTGAAAGCGGTAGAAGTCTGGGCGCTGGAGGGCCCCGCCCGTCAGTTTGAAAGCTCCGTCCATCATTCGTCTCCTGTTTGCGCCGAATGCGTAGGGAGCGAGGGGACACCTTCCCTCGCCGTGCGCAAACGGCAAAGCAAGATCCCGGCGTTCAGGATGGGTAATTCTGGGGAAGATCCGATTACTGCGGCAAACCACAAGTCGGAGGCGACGCCATCGCCGTTCCCATGGTGCCGCACTACCGGACTTCGATGTGTTCGATCAAGTACCTTTCATTTGGGATCGTCCACAGGGCCGACTTTGCCGAGTTTGATTTGAAATCGAGTTTTTCCGCCATCCGGCAAATGCTTCGTCGGGATTGCCGCCTGCCGCGTAGACGTCTGCCTAGAGGAAGCCGCGCCGCGGCGCCGAGCCTACTGATGGATGGCGCCTTTGGGCCGCGAGCGACGGTAAGACGGGGCATGATGCGAACAGTATTGCCAAGCCGCCGCACTCCTCCTGGGAGCCCAAAGAAGACATCATTCGGCGGCGCCAATCGCGATCGGATCAAGCCGAATACCTCGAGTGCCGTCGGTAAACAAACGCTACAATTCGGCAAGCCTTTTTGGGGAGAATTGTTCCAGCTGATCGGGGCTTGGAGCTCCTAAAGACGCCACCCGGTTTGTCCAAGCGCTCTTTGCGCTTCGCCGTTGGCCGCCACGTCTTGGCGATGGAAGCTCTGGAACGAGCTTGGGCAGCACTGTACCAGACTTGGGTCGGCATGAAGAAAAAATGGTCTTTTGTCGTGAGTCTGGTCGCCATCATCAGTTTGGTTCTCGTCATCGGCTGCGCACCGCGGCCGAACCTGCCAATTGCGCCCGACATAGCAGGCGATCTTCCGAATCGTACGATCTTCGTGAGTACCACACGTGTCGCCGAGGGTGCCGGGTTTGGTGCCAGGCGCGCGGAAACTCCGTCATACCTTCGCCTTGCGATCTCTCGGCCGCCAAAGCGCACTGTTGGGGAGATTGCCCGACAATCCGGCGAACCCGATCCTGAAACCGATTTCGTGGCAACCGCACGTCGCGATTTCGCAGATGCCGCCGCGTTTCGGTCGGATCTGCGCCGTGAGTTCCGGACCAATGCTGCGGCCGTGCGTGAGGCCGTGATCTATGTGCATGGTTTCAACAACACGTTCGATGAGGGAGTGTTGCGTCTAGCCCAGCTGTCCGAGGACTTCGACGTCGCAGGGGTTCCGGTACACTACTCTTGGCCGAGCGCTGCCAATCCCCTGGGCTACGCTTATGACCGGGACGGGCTGTTGATCGCTCGAGATGGGCTGGATGCGCTGATCTCGGAGGTCTTGGCTGCTGGCGCACAAAGCGTCGTGATCGTCGCACATTCGGTCGGTTCGATGTTGGTAATGGAGGCTCTGCGCCAACGTGCAATCGCGCGTCCTGGATCGGTCTACAGAGATATCGATGGGGTGGTTCTGATTTCGCCTGATCTCGATGTGGAGCTCTTTCGCGCACAAGTGCGGCGGATCGGTCGGCTACCCGAGCCGTTTGCGATATTCGTGTCCCGACGCGATCGTGTTCTGTCATTGTCGGCGCGGCTAACCGGACAACGGAATCGATTGGGCAATGTCAGTACCGTGGGCGCCGTTTCCGACATGAACGTGACTGTCTTGGACGTGACCGATTTCTCGACCGGCGCTGGGCATTTCACGGTGGGAGCTTCGCCAGCGTTGATCCAGCTCTTCAGCCAAGCGGGCGATATCGATGCGGCTTTTCGAGGCGACAGTGCGGGGCGAACCGGGTTGCTTCCAGGCACAGTCCTGACTGTTCAAAACGCGACGGCTATCGTGCTTTCTCCGCTAACTCAGTAGCCGCGCTCGAAGAACACGCCAAGGCTGGACCTGCCGTCGGACGACAGGCTGCCTCGCGCGGTGATGGAGGACGTCACGGTGAGGTTCAGATTGATCTCGCTACGGCCCGAAGTATCGCCGGTGACGTCGGTATAGATGTTCTCGTTGACGTATTTCCCGACACGCAGGCCCGCATCTCCGTCTTCCCCGGTGGTGACGTCGAGGTCGTCGAGGCCGAATTTCTGCCGCAACCGGCCGATGGTGCCTTCGCCGCCTCGGCCAGCCAGAACGCGGACCGCGTTGACGATCTGCAGCGCCTGCAGTGGCTAGATCTGCGACAGGTCACGGCCGAAGAATAGGCGCGCCCTTCGACGATCGCCTGGATGCGGGTGCCCACTCTTTTCGTGCTGGCGACGGCACGATATTAGGTTAGAAATCGCCTTGAAGACTGGGCGCGGCCTCACTGATAACGTGCCGCTTGCCGAGAATGTCCAGCAGGCCGCGGATCAGGTCGAAACGCCCGGCCGTCACCACATATGCGGTCGTGCTGGACAGCCGAAGTGAAAGGCCCAGCCCGACGCCAGGACCTCGGTCGCGGAGGACGAAGCGTGACGCTCTCGATCGGAATTTCGGCTCCACGTTGATCGCTGTCCGTGCCTATATTGAATGTGCTGCCCGACTGCGGTTTTCGCTATGCTCGGGTGACAGCTGGCCCTTGCAAATTCTCGTCGCCGATCCGCGGCTCTGCCAAGGCATTTGCCCGTTGCAATGTCAAAATCGCATTTCCGGAAGCGACACTGCGGTCACATGACCTCGCTGCTTTGCATCAGTTATGCTTCGAGGGGGAACGCATGGGTCGTCGCAGCGCGCCTGCCGCAGGCGCATCCAGCCTTGCACCGTCGATCATACTCGTCGCCGCGGAGTTCTAATTAGGCGGACTAGTTTCGCTGGGGCCTCGTCGCAAAATCGGCGGTTATGCCGGAGACTCGGCTCTAACACGTGGCGAAGTTGGCCTGATTTTCCGCTCTACCAGGACGGAAGCTCACTGGTCTTCGGCGACTTGCGCGGCCGGTTTTTCGACGGCGGAGCGGACGAAGGCAACCTTGCGTTGGGCCTCCGCCGGCGGGTCGCAAACGACCGAATCTTTGGTGCCTGGATCGGCTATGACGGCAGGCAATCCTCGACCGGCAACTATTTCGACCAGATCTCTGGCAGAATCGAACTGCTGGACGACGACTGGGAGTTCCGGCTGAACGGGAATCTGCCGCTGACCGACAGGCGGCGCGTCTCGTCCAGCACAACGACGACCGGCGCGGACGCTGTTCAATGTCTGGCGCTCGTGGGATCGCAGCTGTTTTTGACTTCCGGATCATTTGGGGACAGCTCAGGCGTACGTCACGCGACTTGTGTCGGCGGGTGTCGACGAGCAGGGCGTTCGGCGACAATCGCTGTGGTTTCCGACAACCGGTCAATTCCGGTCGAGGTCGTTTCGGGCGAGGATTTCAGGCCCGTCAGGCTCGCTGACCCCGCCCGGAACATCATCGTCGTCCTGTGGCTGCATGCTTTGAGCACTGGCCAAAACGGCATGCCGTTTCGTCCCGCATCAAATCAGCGCTGTGTTTCTCTTGGTGGACATGTGTGTCGTTTCGCCTTTGCGGGCGCGCTCACAGGCCGCCACAGTCGTCGAAACTGGGCGTCTCCGCACAGGACGTCTACGGCACCTTCATCCGTCTTGAACCAACATCGCGGCGCCGTTGACGATGACGGTCAAAAGTGCATCGGCCTGTTGGGCGGTTTTGGCGTCGGGGCCTGTGAGCATGCTTGTGTCTATGTCGATTACCCGGCGCAGGCCGGCGGCGCGCTTGGCGATGTCGCGGGCCGCTTGGGGGTCGGTGGCCAGGTTGCGCAAGATGGAATTGGCCAGTGTGATCAAGTTGTCGGCGGCCATGTCGGCGGGGCCGCCCGCAGCCTTTGGGTCTGTCGCGTGCACGGCATCAAGCACTTTTGCCAGCGCACGCATCGCGGTGCCGCCTTCATAGAGGTAGATCGCCACTTTCTGAACCGGGTCGGTGAATTTGAGTGAGTCAACATCGCCCGAGGGCTGCACATTGGGGGTCACACGGTAGGTGTCATCGGTTGACGGTTTCCAAGGGGTCCTGCCGTCGGGGGCGATCTCGATCGCATCGCGGATTTCAGGCAGCCAGCTTTGGACGAAGCATTGCCGCCCGCCGCCAACAAGGAAGTAATCGGGGATTCTGTCGCCATTGGCATAGAGCGCGGGCTGCGACGTGATGCCGCCAGACCAGACGTGGATCGAGGTGCCGTCTTTGACGGTGAGGACGGCGACATCGGTACCTGCGTTCCACCAGGGTTCGACGGCGTTCTGGCTGCGCCAGTCGCCTTCGGTCTTTTCGTCGGGCTTGTCCGGAGACCAATAGGCACCATTAATGCGTGCGGGGCCGCCGTAGACGCGGTAGAGTTTGGCACCTGCTGGAATTTCCGTGCGTGCGATGGAGCCGGCGATGAAGTTGACCGCCTGGTCTGAGGGCAGCGACCAGTCGGGATAGGCCTTGGCCGGGTTGGCGAGTGTCAGCATCGGGTTCTTGCGCGCGCCGAAATTGGTCATTGTGGGGTCTGCCATCAGAATGGATCCTTTTTTGCAAGTTGAGAGACGCCAGCATCGGAGTATGCCGCGCAATACACGTGCGCTCTTGTTCGCTGGGGTATTCTGGCCAATTGTCTTTGCGTGCAGAGGTCTTGAGGCGAGGTTGGGCGGTTTTGGCTCGCATTTCAAGATCGGGCTCGCGTGCCGTGCATGTTTCTTGAAGGGCTCGTGAAAGGTTCCCAGACGAAGATTGGCACAGGTCAGGGGGGATCCAATTCCCACGTGCGGCTAGATACCTCCGGATCGCGGGAAGAGCGCACCGAACTGGAGATCACTCATAAAAGGTCGCACAGCCAATGGTGTAAGTGAAGCAGTCTAGTGGACACGACCGGAGCACAGATTGGCCCTTATGCAACCACCAGTGCTATGAGCGTGTACATCAGCCAACACTTTTGGGAGTTCCCTGGTTCGAATGTACCGCAATACTGGCGGTCCATATAAGTTCTCCGCTCCAGTGGAGGCCAACCTTGGGAGTTTTGCGACGAGAGCGAGAATGTCCAGTGGAGCCAACATCGCTAACGAACTTGGCCCGGGATAAAACGACTCGGTCGCCACGCTGTTTGCAAATACGACCTCATGTCGAGGCAGGAGCAAGTGAACGTAAGTCACCTTGCGAGCCCCGTTTGCAATTCGAACCCTCCCCCCTTTCATCCTCGCCAGCTGGACGGCACGGACCAAGAATTCCTTGGCGCCCTTCTGCCTCGACGCGACGATACCATGTTGCCGGGACACGACGAGGTCGCGCCCGGTGCCCGTCCAGCTCGCGCAGAGCCTCACCGGGCGTAGGTCCGGACGCGCAGCAAGCTCTGCGGGACCGAGCGTTCGTTGGGCTCTCCAGATTACAGGCTGCGGGCCGTTGTCCCGTGTTGTCACCAAGTCGCCCACGTGCAACCCATCGACCGGGCGTTCGCCGTCGGGTGTCATGATCATCGTGCCGGAAGTGAAACAGGGGATGCCCGACGCCATCATTTGCTGCGGGGTCATTTGAGCCGAGGCTATCCCCTGAAGCGTCAGCGTTTCGCCTTCGGGAAAGGTCAGCAGCGCGTTGCCGGACCCGTCGTCAGAGACGACCACGTCCCAGACATTGACGGGGTTGCCATCCAGATCCCGAAGATCCGAGACATCCAATTGATCGTTGGAATTGCCGTCGCCATCGGTGTCGCCGATATCAAAGTCGGTGACGGTATCATTCGCGCCGAGTTGCTCCAAAATGACAAGGTCGTCGCCCGCGCCGGTCGCGATCGTGTCGTCCCCGGCGCCGCCGGTCAGGGTGTCGTTGCCCGCGTCGCCACCGATATCGTCGTCACCGCTCCCGCCCTCAACGATGTCGTCATCGCCGCCGCCATAGAGCCAGTCGCCGTCTGCGCCACCTTGAATGGTGTCGTCGCCCTCGGCGCCGCGCAGGTGATCGCGGCCCGTACCTCCGGTGATCAGGTCATCGCCGGTCCCGCCATGAATACCATCATTCTGGGTGCTGCCGAAAAGCGTGTCGCTTCCCCCGCCGCCATAGAAGTTCATCGACGAGGTGCCGCCATAGACCACGTCGGCCTGGCCGGTCAGATCGAAGATCTCGACCTCGGAGAAAGAGATCGTGTTGCTGCCGATGTCGATGGTGCCGGCATAGGGCGCGGTGTAGGTGAGCGTGACGCCACCGGTCAGGTTGGTGAGGTCGATCCGGTCGGTCCCGCCGCCCCCAATTACCGTGTCATCGCCGGGCCCGTCGTAGAAGTAGAAGAAATCGCTGTCTTCTCCGCCATCCATGACGTCGGCGGCGCCATCGTTGATGGAGTAGAGGCTGTCGCTGCCCGCCCCGCCGTAGAGGGCGTCAGCCGCGTTGCCGCCGATGAGGATGTCGCCGCCCCCGCCGCCCTCGATCGTGACCGCGCTGCCATGGCCGGTGAAGGTGATCGTATCGCTCTGGTCCGTTCCGATCAGCCACTCGACCTCGCTGAACAAGACCTGATCGGAGCCGACATTGGCCAGCGACGCATCGGTCACGAGGGCGCCGGACACGCCGCTGAAGTCGAGCACGTCGACATCGCTGCTGCCGCTGCCGCCATCGAATGTGTCGACGCCGCTGCCGTCGCTCACCACCAGCGTGTCCGACCCGTCGCCGCCATCGAGGCTGTCGTTCCCGGCACCGCCGGTGATACGGTCGTCGCCCAGACCGCCCGTGATCGTGTCGTCTCCGGCGCCGCCGGTGAGTGTATCGCCTCCTAATCCGCCGGCGATTTCGATGGAACTCGTCGCCGCCGAGCCATCGAAGAGGTCGGCTTGCCCGGTCAGAATGAGGCTCTCGACCTCGGTGAAGGCGACAGAGTTCATGCCTTGGGTGATCGTGCCGGCTTCGTCGCCGCTGAGCGTGCCGGACACGCCGGAAGTCAGAAACGACAGGTCGATGATGTCGGTGTCCGCGCCGCCTTCTCCGCCGGTGACAGTGTCGCTCCCAAAGCCGTCCAGAAACACAATCTGGTCGGCATCGTCGCCGCCCTCGATCGTGTCGTCGCCGCCGCCGACATAGATCGTGTCGTTGCCCGTACCGCCCACAACCGTGTCGGTGCCCGCGTCCGCATAAAGAACGTCATCTCCCGTGCCGCCGGTGATCGAGTCGGCTTGCGTTCCGCCGACCACCGTGTCCGCGCCCTCACCGCCATCCAGCGTGTCGTTGCCTTGCCCGCCCTGGATGACGTCATCGCCATGCCCGCCCAGCACGATGTCATCGCCCGAGCCCGTGGTGATCGTGTCGTTGCCGCCGCCTGCGTCGATGGCCATGTCGGCCGTGCTGGCCGCACCGCTGACGATATCTGCCTGTCCGGTGAGGCTGAACCACTCGACCTCACTGAACGAAACGACATCGGGTCCGGCGATGATCGTCCCTGTCTCGTCGCCGGCAAAGGTCACGTTGACCGCGGAAGTCAGGTATTGCAGGTCGATCCAATCGGTATCGGTGCCGCCCTCTCCGCCGAATATCGTGTCGATGCCGAACCCGTCGAACATGGCGAAGTAGTCGGCGTCGTCGCCGCCGGTGACGCTGTCATCGCCGCCGACGAGGTAGATCGTGTCATTGCCGGCCCCGCCATCGATCGTGTCCGCTCCGGTGTTGCCGTAGAGGATATCGGCCCCGCTGCCGCCTGAAATATCATCGGCCTCGGTGCCACCCAATACCGTGTCGGCCCCGTCTCCACCGTCGAGCGTGTCGTTGCCGGCGTCGCCGAGGATGTAGTCATTGCCGGTGCCGCCATCGATGGAATCGTCGCCAGCCCCCCCAAGCACGGTGTCGTTGCCGTCGCCGGCGAAGACGACATCGTTCCCGTCGCCCGCGGTGATGCTGTCATCTATCACCAGCCCGCCATCCGCAACGTTCACCGACGGCCCGCCGTAGATCGTGTCGTCACCGGCCGTCCCGGCGATCAGCCCGTCGTCCACGCCGTCGGAAAGATCGTGCAGCACGTTGAGTTCGGCGGGCGACAGAGCCGCGTCATAGATCTCGAAATGACCGATGGAGCCCTCGAAGAACTGCTGCAGATGGTCCGCTACGCCATCGCCGCTAAGCGCCTGGCTGGCGCCCAAGGTCCAGGGCTCGGTGTTGCCCGACAGCGCGATCGAGTCGCCGTTGGTGACCGGGTCTGTATTGGACCCGACCTCAACCCCGTCGACATAAAGCACCATCCCACCGGTGTCGCTGAACGCGTAGACGAGGTCGAAGTTCTGTCCCTCGCTGACGACGCCCGGATCAGTGCGGATTTCGTAGCTTTGTGTGTCGGACTGGTGGCGGATGAAGATCGACCCGTCGCCATCAACATAGATCGTCAGGTGGCCGCCACCGTCGAACCCGCTCGAGTCACGGGAAACGAGCGCCTGAAGGCCGGGATCGTTGATGTCCGTGCTTGGGGTACCGTCCAGGCTGCCGGTCGCGACGGTGAACGTGCCGTGGATCGTCGCGCTGGCAACTGCGTACTGGGACGTATCTGAAATCTGGACGTAGTCATTGAGGCCGTCGAATACCGCACTTCCAACGGTGTTCTGAAAGGCCCCATCGGCGAACGCAGCCGTGTTGCCGTTGCCGGAGGTATCGGCACCGGTCCCGTCTGAGTCCTCAAAGGCCCATTGGCCAATTATCGGCATCTGACAACGCTCGCACGGTCTTCGAACCGAGAAATGTCAGAACGGCCTTAAATTCTCGATAATATGTATCGGACTAGTAGGCCGGACGGGTCATCGAGTGTTGGATGCGACCCGGTGCGAGGCCACGGGTATTACTGGTCGGGATTATCGCGGAAGACATAAGGCCACACCGATTTCCTCACAGGCATACGCTCTGGACCGCGGGTGGTGGCGAATACTCTAAAGTGCAAGAGGCGGTCATCACTTACTTTTGCTCAGGCAAAGACTGGATTGCACAGCACTTCGGACCTCGATGCGTTGTGCGAAATAGCACCGGAATGAGCCCGTAGCCGTCGTCCTTCTGCGCCTCCCCGTTCATCATTCGACGCCTTTCGCGGACATGGCGTCTTGGTGACGTTGGCGCGCTGACATGCCTCAGGATCGCCCTTCTAGCGACGGGGCGCGGCCGTCGTGCCGGAAGTAGGTGTGGCCGTTGACGATCTCGGTCAGGCCGGTCCCCCAAGGCGGCTTCGCGCGCCGTTCCGAGCCGAGCCGGCCGCCAGAGGGATTCGCGTCGGAAAGGCCTGGGCCGAGGTCGTGCGAAAGGACGTCGCTGCAAAGCCAGTTCTGCTGGTTGCGCTGCGCGGGCGGGGCATCGGCGCGGGTGTCGATTTTTGGGATGTGGCAGGCTGTGCATTGCGCCTAGCAGGATAGTTCCTTGCGCCGCAGAATCTGCGGATCCTCGATGTCGCGGCGCGCCGGGACCGCCAAGTTTGAGGATCAAAAGGCGACCAAATCCAGTTGATCTTCGGCTACCTCGGGCTTCCCGTTGTTGTCGCCGCGAAAGGCATTGCGGCAGTGGGTCCGGATCTTGGTGCGGTCGCCCCGAGACGCAGGCCGCAGACGGGTCGACAGGACCATGTCGTTGCTGAACGCGGTCGCGGATTGCGCGAGGATCATCGGCGTGCCGAGCTTCCAGCCAAGCCGGCCGATCATGTCCAATCGACCCAAGATGCCATCGCCGTTCAGATCGACCGGGTCGGCGTTGGCGGTCAGGACTGCGACGGCGATCGCCTCGATGGGGCCAAACCTAATGATGGGCGGCGCACTGCTTGGATGCAGTGAGACACCCTCGGCCAGTGGCGCTTCAGCGTTGTACACAGGACGGCGCAGCTCGACGACCGTCCCGTCGGCATGGGTGAAGTGCTGGGTCCCGTATTGGACCCGCACCTTGCTCTGGTTGGCCATGCCGGTGATCGCGCGGAACTGGTGCCCGAAGGCGGGATCGGGGGCGCCTGTAACGTCGCTGCGGCCGAAAACCATCGACACCATGTTGGAATTGCCGGGCTTTGGCGGATGGCCACGGCCGTCCTTGATGTGGCAGCCCTGGCAGGCGCGGGCGTTGAAGAATGGACCGAGCTCGTCCGAGGCAATGGTCGAGGACGAAGCCGCAATCCAAGGCCGGTCGAACACGCCGTCGTCGACAAAGAAGTCCGACTGCTCCTTGAAGTTTAGCTCCGCCAATGGCAGCGACAAAGCGGTGCGGTCGAACCGCTGGTGCTGGGCGTCGGAACCGCCCTGGAACAGTTCGAACGGCTCGGAATTCGCCCTGATCGCAGCCGTCGCGCATTTCATCCCCATCGGCGATCCCAGCGTCATGGCCGAGATCAAGGCGGCGTTCGAGGTGCGCGGTTGCGCGGATTGCTACGCGACCCGGACCTATGAGCACGCGGGCAAGACCCAAATGCCGCTCAGAGATTTCCTTCTGCATGACTTGGGCGACAGCCCCCGGCGGGTGACACCGCTCTGGGGCATTCCACACTGTCCGTTGAATGCCCCGAATCCTGTTACGGCGAACACCAACCGAAAAAAAAGGGACCGCGGATCCCCGCGGCCCTGTCCCAATTCGTTATGGCGCTGATGCGGGGAAAGGCGGTGTCGTCTGAGTCACAATCGGCGATCTCGGAGCCACTGTCCGGTGCGCTGGCTTCGGCGACCAGCGCGGTGGTCTCGCCGATCTTGACCAGATTGCCACTCGGCGGGCGATGGTAGTCAAAGCCGTGGTGGATAGGAAGGCCGCCGCAGGCGAGAGTAGTTCGAGCGGGGCGCGAGGCATGTGCCGTCGCCGATATGTGATGGAACAAGGCCTGACTAGGCGCTTGATCCGTAACTGTCTTAACCTCGGATTTGATCCGGGCCGGAACTGACGATCGTTTCGGCCCGTTTGAGACGAGGTAAAATCCGGTCGGCATTCATGTGTGGGCGGGCAGGGACCGGTGGGGCTTACTGTGTGACTTCCGACGGTTGTTTAGGATACCTCACGAGCACCGCAAATGGAGCCGATACCGTCCGTGGCAGTCACACATTTGTCCGGCTTCGCCACCCGAACACACCGAACACCGCGAAACACAGGGCCGCGACGCAGACGATCGAGGGGCCGGCGGGGGTGTCGAACATGTAGGCGCCGCGCAGGCCGGCAATGGCGGAGAACGCTCCGATCGCGGCCGCGATGAATGCCATCGCCTCGGGCGTGCGGGCAAGTCCGCGGGCGGCGGCGGCGGGGATGATCAGCATCGCGGCGATCAGCAGGACGCCGACCACCTTGATCGCGACCGCGACGGTGATGGCCAGCGACAGCGTCAGGATCAGCTGCTCGCGCCGCGGGTCGAGCCCCGCCGCATAGGCCAGTTCCTCGTTGAGCGTCGCAGCCAAGAGCGATGACCAGCGCCAGACAATCAAGCCGACGACAAGCGCCGCACCGCCCCAGATCACCAAAAGATCGCCGCGGGACACTGCCAGGATGTCCCCGAAGAGATAGGCCATCAGGTCGATGCGGATGCCAGACAGGAACGACACCGCGACCAAGCCGAAGGCCAGCGACGAATGGGCCAAAACGCCCAAAAGCGTGTCCATTGCGTAGCCGCGGCCCGAGAGCAGCGTCACGGTCATTGCCATCAACAGCGCGACAACCATCGCGCCAACGAAGATCGACATTTGGAAGGCCAGAGAAAGAGCGACGCCAAGCATGGCTGCGTGGGCGGTTGCGTCCCCGAAATAGGCCATCCGGCGCCAGACGACGAAGCAGCCGAGCGGCGCGGCCGCAGTGGCCACGCCGATCCCGGCCAGCGTCGCCCGGGTCATGAAGTCGTCCAGCATCACTCGGCCGCCTCGGTCGTCTTGGCGTCTTGCAGGTGGGTGTGATCGTGATCGTGGTCGTGCCGGTAGAGCGCCAGGGCGCCGCCGGTCCCGGTCCCGAAGAGCGCGCGGTATTCAGGCGCCGAGGCGACGACGGCGGGCGTGCCTTCGCAGCAGACATGGCCGTTGAGGCAGATCACCCGGTCCGAGGCGCTCATCACCACGTGCAGCTCGTGGCTGATCATCAGGACGGCGCAGCCGGTGTCACGCCGCACGGTCTCGATCTGGCGATAGAAGGCGGCCGAGCCCGACTGATCCAGGCCCTGCGTCGCCTCGTCGAGCAACAGGATGTCCGGCTTGCCGATCAGCGCGCGCGCCAGCAGCACGCGTTGGAATTGTCCGCCCGAGAGCTCGGACATCTGGCGCTTTAAAAGGTCCGGGACGCCGGCGGCCTCGAGCGCTGAGGTGCAGGCCGCGCGGTTGACCCGGCCCAAGAGCCGCATGAATCGTTCGACGGTGATCGGCAGGGTCGGGTCGATATGCAGCCGCTGCGGCACATAGCCGATGCGCAGCCCCGGCTTTTTGGTGATGACGCCGGCAGCGGCTTCGGCGGCCCCGATGATCGCCTTCAGCAGGCTGGTCTTGCCGGACCCGTTCGGCCCGACGATGGTGACGATCTCTCCGGGCTCGACGGTCAGGTCCACGTTGCGCAGCACCGTGTTCGCGCGATAGCGAATGCTGAGGTCTTCGACGGCGATCAGGCTCATGCGGCGGCGGCTTCCGAACAGGCAGGGCAAATGCCCTCGGCCTCGACCATGGTGCGCTCGATCTGAAAGCCGGCGGCGCGGGCTGCGGCGCCCAAGGCGCCTTTGGCGGGGTTCAGATGCGCCTCGGCGACGGCGTGGCACATGCGGCAGATCATGAAGGCCGGCGAGTGGCGCTCGCCGGGATGACTGCAAGCGACGAAGGCGTTCAACCGCTCGATCCGATGGGCGAACCCGTGTCTGGTCAGGAAGTTCAAGGCGCGATAGGCAATCGGCGGCTTCACCCGCCACCCCTCGGCATCCATCAGGTCGATGATCTCGTAGGCCCCGAGCGCCCGATGCTCGCGCAGAAGCAATCCCAGCACTTTTTGGCGGCCCGAGGTCATGCGCAGGCCTTGTTCCCTGCACTGCGCCTCGGCCATTTCCAGCGCCGTTTCAACCTCGTCCGCATGACCGTCCCCGCAGGACTGGGCCGCGTGTTCGCTGTTTGACGCCATGTTTCGCTCCGCGCTTGTCATCCGCTGCAATGTCGGATAACCGATCGAAATGTTATAACATCACACTGAGGTACGGATGTCCACCAAGCTTCTCCCCGTCTCCCTCTCGGCCGCACTGCTGGGGGGCACGGCCATGGCGGACGTTCCGTCCGTCGCGGTCGACATAGCACCGGTTCACTCGCTTGTCGCCAGGGTTATGGCGGGTGTCGGCAGCCCGGACCTTATCGTCCCGCCGGGCGCCTCGCCGCACGAATACAGCCTGCGCCCGTCGGAAGCCGAAGCGCTGCAGAACGCTGATGTTGTGTTCTGGATGGGCGAGGATTTGGCGCCCTGGATGGAGGATGCGGTCGAGACGCTTGCCACCGATGCAGCCGTCACCACGCTTTTGGAGATCGACGAAACCAGCCTGCTGGAGTTTCGCGAAGGCGCGCTGTTCGAAGCCCACGATCACGGCGACGAAGACCATGGGGACCATGACGAGGACGAGCATGGCCACGACGAGCACGCAGAGGATTCGCACGGGGCTGAGGATCATGCCGAGGGCGAGGACGGGCACGACGAACATGCCGAAAAAGACCACGGGCACGACGACCATGCCGAAGACGAACATGGCCACGAGGAGCATGCCGAGGATGAACACGGCCACGAGGAGCATGCCGAGGACGAACATGGGCACGAGGGGCACGACCATGGCGCACATGATCCGCATGCCTGGCTGTCCCCGGACAATGCAAGCGCCTGGCTGAACGTGATTGCGGCTGAGTTGTCCGCGACCGATCCCGACAATGCCGGCGCCTACTTCGCCAACGCGGCCGCCGGGCGCGCCGAAATCGATGCAGTGAAAACCGAGATTTCCGCCACCCTCGACCCGGCCCGCGGCAAGTCTTTCGTCGTGTTCCACGACGCCTACCAGTACTTCGAGACGGCCTTCGACATCCCGGCCTCGGGCGCGATCTCGCTTGGCGACGCCACGGACCCAAGCCCGGCGCGGATCGCCGAAATCCAAGAGCGGGTGCGCGACGAGGGGATCGATTGCGTTCTGTCAGAGCCGCAATACAACCCCGGCCTCGTCGCCGTCGTGTTGGATGGGACGGAGGCGAAGACCGGCGTTCTCGACCCGCTGGGCTCGGATCTCGAGCCGGGGCCGGGCATGTATCCGCAGCTTTTGCGGAATCTCGCCGGCGTGCTTGCAGGCTGCCTGTGAGGCGTGCGACGAACGGGCATGAGATGCCTTTTGTGCCTGTTCGTCTTCCTCTCCGGCCTGAGCCATGGCGGCGCGGCCCTGTCGCATCCGCATGTCTTTGTCGACGCTGAGGCGGGGTTCACCTTCGACGAGGACGGTCGGCTGGTGTCGCTGCGCGTCACCTGGACCTATGACGCGTTCGCCAGCCTGATGCTGTTCGACATTCTGGACCTCGACAAGGATGGCGACGGCAAGTTGGACGATGCCGACCGCGCGATCATCGTCGCCGGCGAAACCGACTGGCCGGAGGGCTACGAGGGCGACATCCACCTCGAGACCGGCGCGGCCAAGGTCGCCCTGACCCGGCCAGCCAACGGATCGTCCTGGATGGCCGACGACCGGATCACCGTGGCCTTCGACCTGCCGCTGGACCAGCCCTTGTCCGTTGCGGGCGATTATGTGCTGAGGTTCTACGACCCGATGTACTTCTACGCCTATGCGGTCGTTGCCGTGGACGACAGCCTGCCGGACGGCTGTTCGGCCGAGATCATTCCCTTCGAGCCGGACGATGCGGCCGAGGAGCTTTTGGTGCAACTGGCGGCGTTGTCGCGCGAGGAGAGCCCCGAACAGGAGGATGTCGGGCGCCTCTTCGCCGATCAGGTTTGGCTGAAATGCGCGTAGGCGCGGTCCTGCCGGTTGTCGGCGTGGCGGTTGCGGCGTCCCTTCTCTGGCTTTTCGTGCCGTGGGGAGACGTCGCGACTTGGGCGACGGCGGCGCAAAGGAGCTTTCAAGAAGCCATGGCACGCGCTTTGCGGGCGGTTCAGGCCGGCGAGCCCGCCGCGGTCTGGACCCTTTGCCTGGCCACAGCCGCTTACGGCTTCGTACACGCGCTCGGCCCCGGTCACGGCAAGGTGCTTTTGGGCGGCGCGGCCTTGGCGTCGGGCGCCACCTTGCGCAGGATGACTGTGCTGACCGTTGTCGCCAGCCTGGCGCAGGCGGCATCGGCCATCGTGATCGTAGGCGCGCTGGCGGTTCTCTTCGGGATCGGAACGCGGCGATTGGGGCTCATGGCCGACACCTGGCTGGCCCCGGCGAGCTACGCCGCGATCGCGGCGATCGGGGCCTATCTCATCTTTCGCGGCATTCGGCTGTGGCGGCAGGGGCATTCTGCGCAGTGCAACCACGCGCATGGCCCCAGTGTGACAGAGGCGGAGGCGCTTACCGGCCTTCGAGACACGGCGCTCTTGGTCGGCAGCATCGCGTTGCGCCCCTGCACCGGCGCGCTGTTTCTGCTCGCCATCGCCCTTCGGTTCGATGTGTTCTGGATAGGCTGCCTCGCGGTCTTGTCCATGGGGCTCGGCACCGCCGCCTTCAATCTGCTCGTCGCCTGGTCCGGGGTCGCGGCGCGCCGCCTCAGTGTCGTTGGCCTCGGCGCGGGCGACGACATAAGGCGGCTCTCGGCCAGCCTGCATATTCTCGGCGGCGCGCTTATTGCAGCCGCCAGCCTCACGCTGCTTCTGCGTATCGTGGCATGACAGCCGCCGCCTGTTCGTACCGGCGGGGATCGTACCGTCCGATGTCCGGAAAGACGACCTGATGCCCAGAAACCTCGGCACGACCAGGCTCAAACGCAAGCGCAGGTCCGAAAATCCCATGCATGAGTTCGACCGCCTCCCGCCAGAGCTGCGTGGCTGGCTCGCCGCGGCAATCCTCCCCTGGCGCCCCCGATCCGTCCGCCGCGCCTATGACAGGGCATTCCAGCGAACGCAGGATACGACCAAGGCTCTGGAAGAGCTGGATCGCGTGCAAGAGCGTCTGATCGCCAAAGACGCAAGAAAGATCTGGGGCAACGGCCACCCCAAAGCTGACGCTTCGCTGGATCGGTAACGCAGATACCGCCCTAAGTTATTCCCCTGCCGCCGGAGTGTGGGGACATAGGCCTTTGAGACAGTCGTGCACACTGTAAGTTCGATCGCGGCGCACCCATCGGCAATTGCGTAAGGCAGCGCGGTTTTCGGGCGATACTACGACCCCGCAACCGGGCTAGGGTCCGAGCGTTGCACTTGGCTTGAAATTCGACTCAGAAAGCGCCGGACAGCCTCGCGCAGCTGAGACACGCCCGGTTCCTCATAGGGAAGATGCCCGCACCCCTCCAACGTGATCAACTCTTTGTCGCAGCCAAGCCTGTCGAAGAACGGCTTGCTGACCGACAACGGCGTCCAGGTGTCCTCGGCGGGGTGTGCCAGCAGCAGCGGACAGAGATCGAACGCCTCTGGCGCAATCGGCGGATCATAGCTTGCCATGGAGCGGTAAAAGCCGATCTTCACGCGCGCGCCGCCGACCAGCGGGTCCCCGACGAAGACGCGCGAAAAGGCGGGATCGTTCGTCATCGCATCCATTCTTGAAATCATCCGCGCCGGGATGGTCAGACGATCCGTGAGGCGCGGGACCACGTTCATGAACAGATTGCCGATCCGGCTCCAGAGCTTGCTGCGGGCCAGGGCGTCCAAAGCTTCGATGTTGCGCGGGTCGGCCAGGGTCGTGGCGATCACACCTCGGACCTTGCCGCTTGCCGCCGCCACATTGTAGGCCAGCATCCCGCCGAGGCTCCCACCGAAGGTTACGACGGGTAGGCCATCGCGGCTCTGCTCGCGATCGATCAGATCCGCCACCAAGGCGACCCACGACCGGTAGTCGGGGTCGTAGTCCGGGCCGGGCACCGTTAGCCCGAACCCGGGCAGATCGGGTGCCACGTAGCTGTATCCGAGACTATGCACGAGCGCCCCAAAGGCCCCGATGACGCGTCCGTTTCCACCGCCGCCGTGCAGGAGTATGACCTTCAGCGGGGCGTCATCGGCGTCGAGCCGGTCGAGATGGACCTGCGTATCCCGCCATGTCCACCACTCTTCTTCCGGATCCCTGGGCAAACGCATCACATCCGGCAAGAACGGCAGATACGGTCGCAAATAGTCACGTGCCGCGTAGCTATCGGGTGGGTCAGCCATTCCAACGCCTCCCTCGAAGTCAAACCCTTAGTTCCACATAAAGCCCAACGAAAGCGTGTACCCGGAAACCCTATTGAGGCTGCAATGCCGCGCATTGACCTCGGTCAATCGGCTCCGAATGATGCTGAACCGAACCGCGCCACATGGAGCGCCAGACCAGACACTCGCTCGGCAAAGATGATGGATTGCAAGGTTTGACTGCAAAGATTTAGGCAGACCTCAGCGAACGGCGAGTGATCGGTCCCGGCGTCGAAGGGGAAGCATGCGTCACGGTCGACGCAATGCGTGGCGAGCTAGAACCGCAGTCAGCGTGACGAACAAATCGACGACTTTGCGTTCGAAGCTCCTAGTTCAGCGGTTGTGTCGAATTCCGCACTGCGAGGGCGGGCCGCCCACCCATTGCGTTCGGTCTGGATCTGTAAGTCTCGTCTCGGGCGAGAATCTCGTGCGTAGCTCCAAGGTGGCGAGCTGGCACCTGGGGAAACAGATGGTGCGCGAGGTGATAGCTGTCGTGGCGCGGGAAGAACAGCCAGGCGACGGCCTTGGGCGCCAGTATGTTCCGTGATTTGTCCAGGTCGTCCGCGCCTCCGACGAGCCCGGCGTGATCCATGCAATCCGCCCAATAGTTCAGTGCCGAAAAGACGAACACGTACGGGACCACCAAGAACAGCAGAGAGGTGAGCGGCGCCGCAAATGTGATCGCAAGAACGCCCAGCAGGATCGCGATCTTGAGCCCGAGGAAAATCGGACCGTCGCGCCGCGAGAGATTCAGATGCAGGTAGTATGGCAGGTGCCGACCAATCAGGGGCGTCAGGACGTGCCGAAACAGGACTCGACGGGTGAGCGGTTCGTGGAGCGCCAGGCGCTCGATGCCCTGAAAGTCAAGATCCTTGGCGTAGTCCCCGACATAGGCATGATGCGAGAGCTGCTCGTCCCGGTAGTCCAGAAAGCTGCCCATGGTGAGGGCCGAGCAGACCTTCCCGATCGCAGCGTTCTGAGGCCGATCCTGCACGAAGCTCGCATGCGACGTCTCGTGCACAACGTTGTTCAACGCCCGGAGGCGGGTTCCAATGAACAGCATCAAGACGGGCGAAAGCGCCAAGGACCAAACCGAGAGGCCGCCGCGGATGATGACGTGGCCCAGAAGTACGGCAAAGACGATCTGGCAGACAAATCCCCCGACGATGAGCCAACCTTGGAAGTTCGGATATTTGGGAAGCCCTGCGAGCCTAGGATTGAACTTTCGGCGGAGGTCTAGCGCTGACATCCAATCGCCTCCTTAAGCGAAAATGACTTCCTGAAATGATGAACGGACCGGCCTGACGTGACTGCTCGGGATCGATAGGTAGGGCATGGCCGATCCGGGGTCCATCCAGATGACGGGCTGCAGGACGAGTGGGCGACATTCCGGTAATTCTCGGGTTAGCCTGCTGCAGCGCGGTGGGCCCAACGGCTGTCAGGGAGTAGGTGATAAAGACGAATACGTGGGCCGATCTCATCCGCGAGGACTCACGGTCCTACATTGGCCGCTTCTCTCTCGCCCATTTGACGCGGCGGCAGTTCGATTGCTGAAAGCGACAGTGCGATAGGCGGAAGTGGTTTCAGAAATCCGGACGGCGAGCAAAGGCGTCTCCCAAATCCTTTGGAGGCGTCATCGCCATTTTGTTCGCTAAGATGCGGTCTAGTGGCAGGCCCAAAGGCATCCAATTGTCCGAATCCCAGCGGTCCGACATGTGGAGCATTCCCGACGGGTGTCCATCACTGCAAAAAACCTGTGGCACTCGGCTGCATTATTTGCCAGTCCGGCGAGCCGTGGACGCATAAGCGACTGGTGACACCTCTTTGTCCAATCGCGATAGGAGGGTCAGGAGGAGGCACTACACCGCCGCCAGACTGCACAGTGCCAGAGTATAAAGACCACCAGCCCGGGAGGCGTTCATACCGATGGAAACGGGCCCAACGACGCACGAGCGCCTAAGCCCGTAAACGAAAAAGGGGCAGCCCAATCGCCACCGCTATGTTCAGAGTTATCGCGTCTGGGTTTCATCAGCGCGTAGCCGAGGCGGCGTAGTATAAACCGCTGGTATGTCCCACGCCTCGCTGATCTGGCCATTCACAATGCGCCAGACAACCACGGCATCGACCTCCAACGCTTCGCCTTCGAGTTGCATCACGTCCCGGACATGGACGACGATCAATTCGTTGCCGACAGGTGTGATCGAGACTGGCTGGACGTTGAACGAACCTTTGGTCCGCTTCGCCATGGCGCCAAAAAACGCTTTCAGACCGTCGACACCGGAGTAATCCCCCTGCAAATCCGGAAGCTTCGGATTGAAGAAGTGCCAGACGAAGTCGTCGGAAAAGAGCGCCGCGGATGCATCGAGATCTCGAAGGTTGAGCTTCATCAGCAGTTCGACATTCGGATGAGGATTGGTCATGGCGGACAGCTCCTAGGCATAGAGAACACAAAGCAGTTTTGCACGCCTTCTGGCGCGCAGTGCCGCATCGCGTGAAATGAACTTTTGAAGTCCTCCGAGAGCGGGCCAGCCTCCGCGTCGCGCGTGCCGGTGCGGGGGTCTACTGTTTCGGTCTTGCGGGCCATGGGCTGTCTCAGGTCGCCGCCTGGGCTTCAGAGGCCGCGGGCTCGCGCGCTTTGTATTCATTTGCCAGGGCGACGATCGGTGCGATGCTTTCCTTGTCCATATAGTCAAACCCCTTGAGCTCTTCCTCGCTCGCCACGGGATCGGGGTTCCGCCAGGCCGCGATGATCAGCATGGCGCGATCGAACCAGGTAAGCTCGCCCGGGATTTGCCGCCCGCGTAGTGCGACATGCGTCGCATTGGCGATGAACTCGGCAGGCAGGCTGTCGCCCACCCAGGCATCGAGCTTCGGACCCGGCGGGGCACCGGAGACCGTCACCATGATGATCGGTTTTCCGTTGAGCTTGGTCAGGTTTCTCTGCACCCAATCCGTGATCAGAAGTTTGTAGTAGATCACCGGGGTCACGAGGATCAGGAAGTCAAACTCTTCCGGGTCGACGGCCTCTTTCCGGACATCGAAAACGGGCAGCCCCGCCGCTTGTCCAATCCACCCGGCGTACTCCGCTGTGCTGCCGTATTTCGTCGCGAAGAGGACTGCGCCATCCATTCTCGAACCCTCCAATAACGCCGGATCGGACGGCCGACGCGCCCGGCTCGCGGTCTTATGGCGCAGAACGTGCGCGAACGCGTTGAGGCAGGTCAAAGTATGCAGATCGCCTGGGTGATAGGCATGCCACTGCCGCCGCATTTCCCAAACTGCCCGGGAAGGTTGGCTTTGCTGTCTTATGAGGCGTCGCTTGCGTGTTCTCAGGGAGGGCGCCGCCAGCCATGCGCCGACCGATTGAATTACGGAAAGATAGCACAATGCCAAATTCAGATCATGAACACTGGGACGTCATCGTTATTGGCTCAGGCATGGGGGGCATGGCAGCTGCCGCGGCGTTGAGCCGTGTCGGGCAAAAGGTACTTCTGCTCGAACAGCACCAGACGCTCGGCGGCCTGACCCACAGCTTTACCCGCGACGGGTTCACCTGGGACGTGGGCGTGCATTACCTCAGCGGCGTGGCGCCCGGGGATCACATGCGCGGTCTGCTCGATTGGCTGTGCGACACGCCCATCGAATTCGTGTCGTTGGGGGCGATCTACGACACTCTGCACATTGGATCGGACGAGCCGCTGTCGCTGTCCCGGCCCTATGAAGCACAGGAACGGGACCTCAAGGACCGCTTCCCCGATCAGGCCGAAGCGATCGAGGCCTGGACCCGAGCGTTGCGCGAAGGCCGCGAGGCGGTGCTCAAGATATTCCCGACCCGGGCAATGCCCGAGATCGCCGGCGATCTGCTCGACTGGTGGAACCGGCGCGCGATATCGAAATGGTGCGCCCGCACAACCAAAGAGGTCATCGACGAGATTACCGACGATCCCCGGCTTGCCGCCGCCATGGCCGCGCAGCGGGGCGATCATGGCGGACGCCCGAGCAAGGCGAGCTTTTCGATGCACGCCCTGATATCCGCGGCCTACCTGTGGAGCGGGTCGTGGTATCCCGTTGGGGGCAGCGCCGCGTTTGCCGAAGCCATGATCCCGACCATCGCCAAGCACGGCGGCGAGGCCCACGCGGGCGTCCGCGTCAAGGGCTTGCTCTTCGACGGCGGCTCCGTTGTGGGCGTCACGACCGATGACGGTACAGAGATCCGGGCGAAGGCCGTGCTGTCCGATATCGGCGCGCGCGAGACAATCGACACGCTGTTGCCCGAAGACTGCGGGCACCAGGACTGGATGGCGCAGATCCGCGCGTTGCCCTCCAGCATCGCGCATTTCACCGTGTTCCTCGGCTTCGAGGGCGACATCGAGGCCGCCGGCGCCACCAAAGCCAACCATTGGTTCTTTCCGACAGGAGAGGCCGACGTTGTTTGGACGGATGCGCCAGACGCACCACCGCCCCACATGACCGCGTCATTCGGATCGCTCAAGAACCCGGCGCACGATCCGGGCCCGCGGCAGAAGCACATGGGACAATTGTTGGTCTGGGCCGATTGGTCCACGGTCGCCCAATGGGCGGACCAGCCGCCGGGCACGGGCGGCGACGACTACGCCGACTTCAAGCGCCGGGCCGAGGAAACGATCATGGCGCAGTTCGAGAGCTACTTCCCGGGTCTGGCCAAGCTGGTGGTGTACCGAGACCTGGCCACGCCGCTTTTGACCGTCTCCTTCACCGGGCATCGCAAGGGGGCGTTCTACGGCCTCGACGTGACCCCCGAGCGTGTCATGTGCGACGCGCTGCGGGCACAGACACCGATCCCTGGCCTTTTCCTTGCGGGCCAGGACGTGGCGAGCCCAGGCATTCCGGGCGCGTTTATGGGCGGACTTCTTGGAGCCGCCTGTGTCGATGCAAAGGTGTTGAAACAAATCACGGGGTGACGCCGGGCGACCGCGCCGCCCCGAATTTTCGGTTCTCGAATGAAAGGAGTTTTCAATGCACTGGGTCTTACTGGCAATCGGGGTCGGCATCGAGATCCTCGCCAGCGCATCGCTCAAGCTGTCGGACGGGTTCACCAAGATCGGCTATGCCGGTCTGACGCTGATCTGCTTTGCCGTCGCGTTCTACGTGATGTCGCTTGTCGTGCGCACCATGCCCCTTGGGATCGCTTATTCGGTCTGGGCCGGTGGCGGCATTGCGGGTGTCACGCTGATGGGGGCCGTTGTTTTTGGCCAGTCGCTTGACGGCTACGCGTATCTCGGGATCGGTTTGATTCTTGCCGGGGTTCTTGTGCTGAACGCCCTGTCGACGGCCGCGAGCGGGTGAGCGCGGAATGCGCCCGTTGACCGGAAAAGTCGCCCTGGTGACGGGAGGAACACGCAGCGTTGGCAAAGGGATCGCTCTGGGCCTCGGCGAGGCAGGCGCAACGGTCTACGTGACCGGCCGCACAATCACCGATCGGGGTGTAAGGCATATCACCGAAGCAGGCGGCCAAGGCGTCGCCGTCGTGTGCGATCATGGTGACGACACGGCTGTCTCGGCCGTCTTCGATCGGATCGTAAGCCAATCGGGGCGGCTGGACATCCTGGTCAACAACGCCTGGGGTGGCTACGTCCGGCTGCGCAACCGCTCTGCCAACAAGGGGTTCAGGTGGAAGGACCCGTTCTGGACCCAGCCCCTCGATCTGTGGAACGAGATGCACCAAGTCAGCGTTCGGTCGAGCTATGTGGCGGCAAACTGCGCCGCGCCGATCATGGTTGCGCAAGGCTCCGGATTGATCGTGAACGTCTCGTTCTACGCGGCCCGGAAGTACTATGGCAATGTCGCCTACGGCGCCGCGAAAGCCGCAACCGACGCGATGAACCGCGACATGGCCCATGAGTTGAGGCAACACGGGGTCGCCGTGATGTCGCTCTATCCAGGTCATGTGATCGACAAGAAGAAGGGAGAAATGCCAAAGCGCGAAACGGCCCAGTTTGTTGGACGCGCCGTCGCGGCCCTAGCGGCCGACCCCGATGTCATGTCCCGATCCGGCCAGATCCAGGAAGCGGCCCTGTTGGCGCGGGACTTCGGCTTCACTGATGTGGATGGAACACAGCCAAGGCCGTACGACACTCTGTGATCTGAAGGTGTACTTCAAGGCCCGGTCAGATGATCTCGAAGCTCAGCCCCGCATGCTTTGTGATCCGGTCGCGCAAGAGCGCGCCCATTGCGGCGGCCGGGGTCCAAAAGCCGCCGCCCACCGGCATCCTGTCCGCGGCCTCGGCCAGACACAGGGCCGCTTCGGTCAGCATGAGCGTTGTGGAACGCACGCCGGGATCTCCCTGACCCGTGATCCGGGCCTTGAGAGTGGTGCCGTCCGGCATTTCTCCGACTAGCACCAATTCGTAGGAACCGGACTCGCGGACCTCCTTGCTTGGCCCTTCGCCAGACTTCGGCAGCACCTTGCGCTGAAGAATTCTACGTGTTGCTGGGATCGCCATTGCGGTCAGAAATAGCCGGCCGAACAGCGTGCTTCTCATGGCCGCCCACCATCCGCCGATCCCGCCTCGGGTCAACCCGGTCTCCTGATAGCTGAAGTCGCGGCCATAGGGATACCCCATGATCGCGTTGGTGCGCCGCACCACCTTTGAATTCATCGGCCCCATAAAATAGGGCTTGGTCCAAGCCTGCAGGTCCGCATCCCAGGTGACCTCGATCGGCATCATACGGTCGGGGCCATCAGGACCATCCCGTTCGCCTTCGGGGCAGAGCGCATAGGGATCCACTGACAACTGGCTGAAGTTCGGGTCGGTCTCGCGAAGCTTCATCGCATTGAGGAAACTCGCGGCCGTGCCACCGCTGAAGCCACCCTTCATCCGCGTGACCCGGGTGGCAACACGTTTGCAGGGCTTGCCATAGCGCTCCAGCGCGGCGTCTTGCAGGAACTGCACGCCAAGATCGGACGGGATCGAGTCGTGCCCGCAGGCATGCACGATCCGAGCGCCGGTTTCGCGCGCCTTGGCCTCATGCGCGTCGATCATCGCGCGCATCCATTGCGGCTCGGCCGTCAGATCGCAGTACTGCGTGCCGTTCTCCACGCACGCCGCGACAAGCGCGCTGCCATAGAGCGCGAAGGGCCCGACCGTGGACGCCACCACCGTCGCCTTGGCCGTCACGTCTGCCAGAAACGCGGCGTCATGGCTGTCGCCCACCACCAGCGGGATCGGGTTGCTCGCCTCGGGCAGCTCTGCGCGCACGGCCTCCAGTTTCTCGCGGTTTCTTCCACCGATCGCCAGCCGCAGGTTCTGTTCCCCGCAACGCCTGGCCAGATGGTGCGCGGCGCGGCGCCCAGTGGCACCAGTCGCCCCCCACAGAACGATGTCAAACGGGCGCTCTGTCATTGCGTTGGGACCTCTCGCTACACGCCGCTGTCGCGCTTATCGTCCCCCGAATTCCGCAGCTCCTGTTCGGTAAGAGCATCGACGATCGCGCCTTTGTCGGCGAAAACGAAGACCCGCGCGGCGTGCAGCGCAACGGCCAGGCCCCAACCGATCAGCGGCCAGATGGACCAGGTGGATCCGGGCGACGTGAGCATGTCGATGATCACCAGCAACGCCATGACCGCGACATAGACGGCGGCATGAACGTAGAATTGGTACTTGGCCTCGGCGCGCCGTTTGGCCCGTTCGTAGTCCTCTGTCTGCGACATCGATGAAACCTTCCGCTTATGGAAATCAATGCGGAGTCTCATACCCAAAATATCTGCCATCGGGGATGACAGAGATCAACCATGACCGCAAATTGCCAACATTGGGCACATGTCGGCTTGAGGCGCCTGACGGGCCTTGGTGTTAGGCGCTTGATACCAATCGCGTTTTTGGATCCCAGCAGCCGGTGCCAAGACTGCCTTCATCGAAACAGGATCACTATAGGACAATGGCCACTGCGAAAGCTTCAACGCCGGGTTCCGGGAGATGCGCCCCCCGGGCAGAGGGCAATCCGACGATGCCATTTAGTTGGGAGCGTCACGCGCGATGGCGCGCGTTTGAGTCTCCGCCAATGCTTCGCCCTTATGCACCGGCACCTCTAGGGGTTTGAGCCCAACCTCAGACCTCCGTTTGCTTAGCGGCGCGAATGCGGCGCAGCTTCGGCTCATGCTGGCGGAACAGGGATCAACATGCACAATCGTGGATTTTGCCCTTTTCGGTCGTTTCAATTCGCGTGAAGCGAAACCAACCTATGCGGAAAACCTCATCGATGTAGGACTCGGTCTCACCGTCGGAATAGGTCACCTCGACCGGCGTCCGCACCATCTCGACCTTTGCGACGATGGGTTCGCCTTCGTTCAGCCAGTCCGCCTTTAGCCAGATCCAAAAGTCTGAAATCCCCCAAGTCCCGTAATAGGGGCGGTCTTTGTAGACATACTCGAATGTCTTGTCTTTCTGGAACCGAAAGGTCCCCTCGGCAAGCACCACGATCTCGCCTTGCTCGTTCTTGCTGGTTAATTCTGCCCAGTGAATAAGATAGTTCGGCTCACTCGCGCAGAGGTCGGTGCGCGGGATGGATTGGCCGGTGTTGAGGTCCCATTTCTCTTCGTAAAGCGCATCCATGATCGCCTGCTCGGATTCCAGGAATTCGCTTTGCTCCAAATCGTAACGCCGTTTGCGGGTCAGCAGGACGTCCTCATCGCCTTCGTCCTCGGCCTCATCGGCGCCGGTATTCAGCAACGGATCGCAGAATTCCAGTTTCGGCAACGGCAAGTCGTCGGATTGCGCGATAGCGGTGGTCGGCACCGCAAGGAATACCGAGCCCGATACGATAATCCCAAGAATCCACTGCATTTTTCTCCCCCACATGAACCAATGCTCCGAACTGATTGATAGCACTCAACGCGTTAGAATCCAAACATCCGTCATTCTGAACCGAGCTGCACCGGTTGATGCAACTCCACGATCGCCGTGGCTTGGCGATCTGGCCAGACGGTGGGGATCCAAGCTCTGACCTCACACTTCGTATCGCTTCGAGAATCCGCGTCGCGCACAACCCTGTGCTTGCTGTTGTTTGCCCCAATCTTGCCCCGTTCCAACCCGAGATTCGCCGAATTCCGTTCCTAGCCTCTCGCGAAAAAACCGCACGAGGCAGACATGATCAAACAGGCGCTGGTCGCAGTATTCCTCCTTTTGTTCGCCAGTTCCGCCATGGCCCAAAAGGCCGGCATCGGTGCATGGGAGAACTCGCGCTTCACCATGCTGGAGTGGATTGAACGCACGCGCGCCCTTGGCTGGTATTACAATTGGCGGGCCGACCAAATCTGGCACGCCGGCGGGCAGCGTCGGTCAGTGGAATTCGTTCCGATGATCCACAGCGCCGAGAATGTGCGGGACAAGATCTCATCCGACCTGCCGGTCACCACTTTGCTGGGGTTCAACGAACCGGATGGGCGCGGCAGCCATCAAGCCAACCTAACCGTTGCCCAAGCAATCGCACTTTGGCCGCAACTGGAAGCCCGCGGATTGCGATTGGGGAGCCCGGCCACGACCCGGGGCGGGACTTTGGGTCGAGGCTCGTGGCAGAGACGTTTCATGTCCGCCGCTGCGGCCCGCGGTCTCCGGGTCGATTTCATGGCCGTACATTACTATTCGACCAACGGCGATGTGGCGGAGTTCAAGTCTTGGCTGAAGGCTGTCTATGCCGAGTACCGGCGGCCGATCTGGGTCACGGAATTTGCGCGCATCGACTGGAAGAGGTCCCGGGCCGTCACCTATGCGCAGAATGCGGCCTTCGTCGAAGCGGCCATTTTAATGATGGAAGACCTGCCATTTGTCGAGCGTCATGCCTGGTTCGCGGCTAACCCTTACCCATGGAAAGGACGCCGTCCCGAAATCAATCTGGTTGATGACGGGCTGAGGCCAACTGCGGTTGGGGAGGCGTTCGAGGAGGTTGTTTCTAGGACGGGCCCGAAGCGTATCGCGGCACTGCGCAACTAGATCTTCGAGCGCGCCGATTTCGGCGGCTGGTTCGGATCGCGGCCCCCCATCATCCGAAGTCACCCAGCAAAGGGCGTTCGCACCGATCAGTTGGCCAAGCAAAGCGTTCGGCTGAGGACCCGCCCAAGCATCGGCAGCTTCGCTGTGATCGGGCTGAAAGACCCCAAATCAGTAGGCGGGAACGATCGCTGTCGAGACGCTCCCAGCTCCGACAGCAAGTTGCAGGGCAACGTAATTCGCGGCTGCCTGGCGCCGGTTCTGCGCCAGGTCCGCCTGCGCATTCAACAAGTTGCGTTGCAATCCCACGAAGTCCAACACCGAAATCTCCTGCGCTCGCAAAAGCTTTCGCGCCAAACTCACCGCCTCTGAGTTAAGTGCAACACCCTGGCGAGAGGCCGAGATGGCCTTTTCTGTGTTGCCCATAGAGGCAAGTAGGGTTTCCACTTCTTCGATTGCCGCCAGCACCCGCGCTTTCCATTCCAAGAATGCGATGTTGGCCTGTATCTCACGTGCGGTGACCGTCGCTTGTCGGCCGCCCTGGTCAAAAATCGGGATATTCGCGCCGAGCACACCAAGGCCGCCCGTCACTGGGTCAGTATCGGACCGGACCGATACCGTGCCCGACAGTGTCAGCGTTGGATAGCGCAATGCCTCAGCTACACCGATCTCAGCAACGGCAACCCGATAGTTGCGCTCTGCACTGCGAATGTCCGGGCGGTTGCTTATCAGATCAGCTGGCACCCCGGCGGCGACGCTGAAATGCGGCATCGGCTGCTGCCCGCCGTAGCCAAGATCGAGCTTGGTGACACCGGCCGGAGCGCCCAAAAGTGTTGCGATGCGGTTCTTTTGGCGGGTGATCTCGCTGAAGAGATTGGCGATTTCCGCCTCGGTTACGGCGAGGGCCGCTTTGGGTTGCACGATGTCCAGCCGGGTGGTGGCGCCTTGCGCCTGCAGGGACCGCAAGTCCCGCAATGTGCGCAGCCAGGATTGGCGTTCGCGTTGTTTCAACGCCAGCCGTTCTTGGACAAATCGCAGGTCGATATAGGCGGAAATAAGGTTCGACAATAGCAGCAAACGGGCGCCGTCGCGCTCGGCGCGCGCCAGGTCTACGCGGGCTTGGGCTACGTCGATCCGATGTTTGCGGGGACCGAAGAATGTGGCAAAGCCGGTGGCCGACGCCAGCGAACGGTCGTCTCCGACATTGCTCGACGCAAGCTGTGATTCCACGCGCCCGTTCACGTCGACAAACGGCACCGCGGTGAGGGCCAGCGCCTCGGCCTCGTCGACACGGCGCCTGGCTTGGTTCAGCCGTATGTTGTCGCGCAGCGCCCGCGAGACCAGTTCGTCCAGTACCGGATCCTTGAACCCTTGCCACCAAGGCGCCGTCGGCACGGGTTTCTTCGCGTCGGCAGCAAGCACCGAGAAACGCGGAGGAGTGTCCATTGTCGGCTGCTTGTATTCCGGGCCAACCGAACAGGCGGCCAATTGACCCGCCAATACAGTCGATCCGACCAGTTTGGTTAACTGCCCCGTTCCCACCGTCCTGCTCTCTTTCGCCGGGCTGTCCCGGGCATTTTGTTTCGTTGAATGGCTTGATAATCGGTCAATTGGGGCGATTTTTGGGCAAATTCGGTTTTGTTGCCCATCGTTGCGCAACAGCTACGATGGACTAAGCATGTGGTTGCAATCCTGCCAGCGAATGTCCCGAAGGGCTCATTTTCAAATCTCTTTGTGGGGCAAAGTCCAGCCAAGTGCACGCTATACGTGCAAGTCGCGAGAGACTACGAATCGGTGTTTTAAAGGTACATATTTTCTTTGGCTACCAAGGTGTCTCGGTCGGGCTTCATTCAAAATCCACGGCCAGAGAGCGCTTGCCGATCAAATCAATTTGGGTTGGTCAGCAGCCCAGCGGAATCTGTAACGTCATGTGCCCGATCAGATGGGAAAGCCGAACTTTTGAACGGTCTGCCAGATCTTCGTGTTGAGTTTTTCCAGACGTGAAATGCAGGCGTCTATGTTGGCGACCTCGGCGTTGTTCACGGTCTCTGTCTTGCCGACGCGTATCTCGTCCTTTCGGTCATGGATCCGCATCATGATCGTCTGAATCCTTCCGCCCTCGGGGTCGAAGGAATAGATGCAATGGTTGTATTTGTTCCGAAGCGCGCCCTCTTTCATCAGCCCGGACGTCAACGCCAGGATTTCGTCGCGCTTGTCTTTCGGAAAGCCCGGCATCTTCGCAAGGCGATCGACCAGATCGGTTCGCGCCCGGGTCGTGCTCAGCGTCAGGAAGATGACGACAGCGACATCTTTTTCCACCTTTGCCAATCCGGCTATGAGGTGGATCAAAAGGCTTTCCGTGTTGGTCCACGCATAGTTGAGGCGTCCAACCAGCAGCAGGATGTCCTGCAGTTCGATCTCCCCCGGGCTGCCACCTTTCGGCTGTTTGGCGCCGGTGCCTATGCCTGCCTCGTCAGTCACCCTTCATTTGCATGAACTTCATCGCCGCCTCGGTTCGGTTGTGAACCCCCATCTTAGTGATGATGTGGTGGATGTGAAGTTTGATGGTGTGTTCCGAAACGCCAAGTTCGGCTGCAATTTGCTTGTTCTGCAAACCGTTCGACAACAGTTCCACCACATCGGTCTCGCGGCGGGTCAGCTTCCCGAGCGCAAGGTCAAGATGCCCATCGGAATTCGTCGCAGCGACCGGTTCGGACCCTTGGAGTGGGTGCTTGGGATCCACTCCAAGCACGTCCGGTGCGTAGTACACCCCGCCGTTGACCAGTAGGCGAAGAACACCGAGCCAGATGTCGATGCTCTGGTTCATCGGGATGAAGCCGCGCAGGTCCAGGTGCCCATCGAGCTGCTCGCAGAGTTCCTGGGCGGATTCCACGTCCCAATAGGCGATGACGATCCCGGGCGGTTCATCGCCCTGATAGATGTCCTGATAGCGTTTGGCGAATTCGTAGCATTGCCGGTCATCCGCCTTGCAGAGGACTGGGTCGACGATCAGGACGCGGGTTGAGACCGGGTTGCTTTTGATCGAGTCCAGATACTCTTCGATGGTCTCGAACCGAACAGGGCTGACGTCATCGAACTCTTCTTCGATGTTTCGCATCAGTGTGTTGGTGAATCTCTTCTTTGGCCCTGCAAAAGCCACGAGGTCACGCTCATTGGCTTCGGTGTCGTTCACTCCTGAACGCACCGGCACCACCGGCGACGGTTGAAACATTTTCCCCTCTCCCTTCGTCCTAGGAGCGACCCGGTCAAACCCAGCCGCCACTCGACAGTACTCCCCAAACCATCAAGTACTCCACCGACCGATCCGAGGCCCTCCTCCCCGTAACGGTCTAAACTCGATAACCTACGAACCGACATAGCAACTACACTTTAAAGGCGAGCAAAATCAATCCTTTCAACGCAGTGCAGTCTACTTTTGCTCCCCACTTCGGTCAATCAATCGAAGGATTAGCAACCTATCCACAGGTTATACACCGCATATTACACAAGTATGACTTTTCCCGTGCTCCGAATCAATCCGTTTTGGGGATAATTGCCTCGGCGCCCGCAAAGGCGTGGATATTCACGTGGAAAAACGTACGATCGGGTGAGCAGAACAGTCTGAAATTAATAAGTTATTTCCGATTTCCTGCTGTCCAATCCGCGATGTAGACCAAATCCCTAGGTTCCGTCGAAGGCGACCTTTCGCGACCATTTCCGACGTGCCGTCTGCTTGGGCGGTGCGCTGAGGGGCTCATGAATCCGATACGCTTTCTGGCGCTGTACTTCCGGAAAGCGGTTGGATCCAAGAGAAAGGGGGGAAATTGGAAGAAAATACGCAATTCAGCCGCAGGTTTTATTGTGAGCCCGGAATCGTCTCCGGCTGAACAACCCTAAACCCGCTCGACAATGGCCACATTAAACAGACGGGTGGCCGCGCGAGCTCTTTGAAGGAGACCGGCTATGCCCGGACCGAGAAATCAACATCTTTTTGGCCTGCAGGGCCAGCTTCAGGGTCAACTGCAGGGCCAGGGACAAGGCCAATTGCAGGGCCAGGGTCAAGCCCAAGGCCAGGGCCAGGGCCAGCACCAGGGTCAGCACAGCGAGAACGTGAACCTGAACGGTAACGGCAACGGCAACCTGAACGGCAACGGCAACCTGAACGGCAACGGAAACGGCAACCTGAACGGCAATGGTAACTACAACTGGAACGACACCACTGCCAGCGGCTCCGGGAACGGAACCGGCATGGGTGCCGGAACTGGGATGGGATCCGGAACAGGAACGTCCACTTCCGATTCGTCGTCCGGCGCGACGTCGGGGGCGAAGTCCGGCGCGACGTCCTCGTCCGACGCCACGAATACGTCGAACACATCGGTGAAAAACGACTCCAAGGTCGACGTCGATGTGGACGTTGCTGTCGATTTGACCGGTTGGGAGCCGAGCGATGACGACTTCGCCGACTTCGATCTGGCCGGCGGTTCGTCGATCGGAGACGTCATGATGTCCAAGGGCAACATGAACTACGATCCCGGCAACGACAGCCACTTCAACGATGTTCTGAAGAACTCGCTGAACGGCATGGGCAATGATGTTGCCACCATCAACAACATGACCAACTCGCTGTCGGACGACGACACGGCCAACAAAAACTCGACGGCAAACAAAGCCAAATACGACCACACGCAGAAGTCGGAAGGCGGCAAGGCCAGCTCTGCCGATGGCATCGACGCTGAAGCCGACGGTGGCGCCGGTGGAAGCGGCGGGGCCAGCGGTGGCGCAGGTAGCGCGGCTGCAAAAGGCGGCGGTTCTGGCGCGAAGGGCGCGTCCGGCGGCAACGGCGACGCGCTCGCTGGCGGCGTTGGTGGCCTTGGCGTCGGCGTTGGTGTCGGCGGTGACGGCGGCAAAACCGGTTCGACCGGCAACGGCGGCGCGGGTGGCGATTCCGGGCATGCCGGTGGCATTGGCGCCGGTGCCGGCGGCGATGCTGGTGCGATTGGTGCCGGCCTAGGCCTTGGCGGTCTTGGTCTGGTCCCGGTCGGTGTCGGCCTGGGTGCCGGAAACGCCGAAGCCGGCGATGCCGGAGGTATCGGTATTGCGGGCACGGGCGCCGGTGGTGCCGGTGGGAAGTCCGGCGATAGCGGCAATGCCGGTGGCGGCGACGCCGGTGGTATCGGCCTGGGTGCCGGTATCGGTGTCGGGCTGGCCGGTGCGTCCGGTGGTGCCGGTGGCCTCGGCTCTTCGCAGGGCGGTGCCGGTACGACGACGGGCGGCAACGGCGGCCTTGGCGGCATGACCGACAACGACGGCGGCTACGGCCAGTCCGGCGGCTACTGGGGGTCCAACAATGGCGATGACGGCTACGTCAACGGCTATTCGGGCGCCACGGCGGATTCGCTGAACGACAACGCCGCGTTCAACCAAAGCATCGTTCAGGGTGCCAACGTGCTTGGCAACACGGTCGATATGACCGTCGTTGGCGGCAACTACAGCAGCACCCTGATTGGCGACGACGGACTCGGCGCCTAATCGATCGCAGAACACCAACGGCCTGCGCGGAGCCCTTCGCGCAGGCCAACCAAAGACAAAAAACGTTCCGAGGCACGAGCAGACACCAAAGTACGAACGCCGAGTGCGTGCGGGGTCTGATACATGCTGCTCGACGACAAGACCGAACTCATCGCGCACTTCATCGGATTATTCGGACTCAATACCGAAGCAGCCCGGCTTCGCGTTGAATACAATCAATTCCTGGCAGAGCGCGCCGCGACCGCCGACCTCGGCGGTCTTTTGAACGTCACAGTGAACGTCTCCAGTCCCTATGCGCTGGGTGACTACTATCCGTTTCTTCCCGGACCGTATTCCGCCTTGACCCTTCCGCCGGCCAGCGGGGCGGCCAGCTGGCCGTTCCTCTTCAGCAGCCCCTGGTCGCCGCTGCCGGGCGGACCTGGCCATTTCGGCGCCCCAGCCTTTCAGGCACCGACCTTCGCGGCGATGCCCGAGTTCTATTTCATCGTGCCGCCGCCATCATCCATGGCCACGATCACGGTTCAGCTGAATTCGCTTTCGGATCAGGATCATCTTTGGGATTTCGATCCCGGTTTTCCGTTTTTCGACCCTGCTTCTTTCGATGGTCTCTTGGTGTCTTTGGTTTCCGCGGCGGACGCGTTGGACCCGCTTGGGTTTCCCGCGTACCCCGAAGACGAGGACGCGATGGTCGACACCGGGCTGGATATTGCCCACGCAATCAAAGGTCTAAAGGAAACTGGTCTCGGGCCCTCTGTGGAAGGGGCCGATATTCACCTGGCCTTCGACGCCGACGCATCGGAAGTGACGGTCAACGGGCAGACCGCTGGCGAACTGCCGCGGCTGTCCGACCACAGCGAGGCCTTCGCGCCGTCCGACCCGGATGCCGATGCAGCGGGTCCTTCGGGTGTCCTGGATGGGGATGCCCCTGTCCATAACGTCGTCGCCGGCGACAACGTCCTGATCAACGAAGCTCACCTGATTACAGATTGGATCGATGCGCCGGTGATTGCGGTGTTGGGCGGCGTCTATTTCGCAAACGCCATCAGCCAGATCAACGTTTGGCACAACTTGGATGCCGTGAACGGCGGCCGCCTTTTCGCGCATTCCACGGTCGATGAAGCAGTGAGCGCAGCATCGATCAGCACCGTTGCAAACGCAAAGCCGGTTCCGTCCGGCGAGGCCTTGGGCGCGCCTGCCCATGTGGCTGTGACCCGCATCGAGGGCAACGTCGTCAACTACAATCACATCCAGCAGTTCAACTTCGCAAACGATGCCGACGTCGTCAGCGTCAGCTTCGAGGGCAGCGAGACCTTCATCGAAGCCGGCGGCAACCTAATGTCGAATTTCGCCAGTCTGTTGGGGCTGGGCTTTCACTACGACTTGATCATCGTCGGCGGCAGTATCATCGACGTCAGCTTCCTGTCGCAGACGAATGTGCTGCTCGACAACGACAACGTGCACTTTGGCGAGGCGTTCGGCGGCGTTCTGGAGACCTCCGGCAATTTGCTCTTTAACAGTGCGTCGATCACCGACATCGGCGTGGATACGACGGTCGAGATGACGGCGGCCTATAGCGAAGCCGCCGAGACGGCCGCCAAAGGAGGCGACGACTTTTCGGACGCGATACTGTCGGACGCCGCCTTTGCGGGGACAGGCGTTATGAGCGTCCTGTATATCTCCGGCAACCTCATCGACATTCAACTTGTCGAGCAGACAAACGTCCTCGGCGATGCCGATCAGGTCGCGGTCGCGGCTCGAACCGTGCAAGGCGCCGATGGCGCGACAATTCAGGTCACCACCGGCGGCAACGAGTTGATCAATGTCGCTTCGGTCACGGACGCCGGCGTCGATTCAACGATCTATTCGGCCGGTGGAACCTACTCTGACGCGGTTCTGTATCAGGCCGAGTTCATCGCCGCGGACGATCCACTTGCGATCCAGAACACCTCGGACTTGGCGAGTGAGGCGGTGCTGTTCTTGGCCGATGGCATCCTAGGCGACGACCCCGCTGCGGCCGAGTACGCCATCGCCCCGCCGGCCGTCACCGAGACCCCGGCCGACAGTATGGAAACCGTCTTGGCTTAGCCCGAAGAAAGGCAGGAATAATCCGGTGAAAGACTTTGGAGCCGAAAAAGAGCAGGAAGACGTCCAGACGGGTGATGCCGCAACTTGGATGTTCAAACATTCCGTGCGCCGGCCTGCGTTGCGCCTCAAGCCATCGCAGCGCGTCCATGCCGACGGTCGCGCGTTTCGAGGTGTCGAAGATCTCTACCCATCGGAGGAACAAACCGACAAGACCCCGCCTAAAAAGACCGACGGCCCACCCGCGACCGCGTCGGGCGGTGGCGGAGCCGGACACAGTGACAAGGGCGTTTTTCACAAGCGTTTGGGCCCGACGGATTTCGCGGGCAGCCTAAATCGCGGCCTGCGGGCGATCCGGCAAAACATGCTTCTGGTCATGGTTTTCACCTGCGCCACCAACCTGCTGATCCTGGCGATCCCGGTCTATCTGTTCCAGATCTCCGACCGGGTCCTCACAAGCCGGTCGATGGATACCTTGATCATGTTGACCGCGGTCATCGTGGGCGCCGTGGTGCTGCAGGCCATTCTCGATGCGGTTCGACGCTTCGTACTGATGCGCACCGCGGTGGAATTGGCTGCGCAGCTCGGCTCATCGATCCTTAGCGCCGCAGCGCGCGCCTCGCTCAGCAGCAACGGCCGCGAATACCAGACGCTTGGCGACTTGCAGCAGCTGCGTGGATTTCTGGTCTCGGGAACGCTTCTGTCGTTTCTCGATGTCCCCTTCGCCCCGCTGTTCATCCTGGCAATCTACCTGGTGCATCCCCACCTTGGCAGCATCGTCGTGGCGACCGCGCTGCTTTTGTTCGTCATCGCCTTGATCAACCAGCGCATAACCTCGGGCAAGTTCGCCGAGGCCAACGTTCATCAAAGCAAGGCGAACCTTCACCTCGACTCGATGTCGCGCAACAGCCAAATCATCAATGCGCTGGCGATGATCCCCGAGGCTGTCTCGATCTGGGGCCGCGACACCGCTGCCTCGCTGAAGGCGCAAGTCAGCGCGCAAGACCGCAACATCGTATCCGCTGCATTTTCACGTGCCGTGCGGCTGTTGACCCAGATCGGCATCCTGGGCTGGGGCGCCTACCTCGCGATTCAAGGGCAGATCACAGGCGGCATGGTGATTGCCGCGTCCATCATCGCTGGCCGGGCGCTGGCTCCGGTCGAAGGCGCCATCGAGGGTTGGAACCACTTCCTGATGTCACGGGCTGCCTACGATCGCATCGCCAATCTCTTGCGATCCTCACCACTGAACCAGGATCGGCTGATCCTCCCACGCCCAGAGGGCCGGCTGGATGTCGAGCGACTGCTTTACGTGCCGCAAGGGACGAAGCGTGTCGTGTTGAATGCCCTGAGTTTCGTCTTGGCACCAGGCGAGTCACTGGCGGTCATCGGCAATTCCGGCGCTGGAAAGACGACGCTGGGCAAGATGCTGGTTGGATCGGTTCTGCCGACATCGGGTTCGGTCCGGCTCGATCTCATGGACTTGCGGAACTGGGACCAACGCCAACTTGGCACCAACATCGGGTATCTGCCGCAAGACGTGCAGCTATTCCCGGGCACGATCAAACAGAACATCGCACGGATGCGCGAGGACGCCACCGACGCGCAAATCCACGAAGCCGCAGTCCTGGCCGACGTGCACGAGATGATCTCAAGCTTCCCGCAAGGCTATGAAACCGTGGTGGCCGCCGATGGATCGCCGCTTTCTGGCGGTCAAAAGCAGCGCATTGCGCTTGCCCGGGCGTTCTTTGGAAATCCGCGGCTTGTCGTGTTGGACGAACCCAACTCCAACCTGGACACGGCTGGGGATCAGGCACTCGCCCGCGCCGTGACCCATGCCAAAAGCCAAGGCATGACGCTGGTCGTCATTACGCAGAAGCCATCGCTGCTCAGTTCGGTCGATAAGATCATGCTGATGGCCGACGGAAACATCGCCGTCTACGGCCAGCGGCAGCAAGTCCTGGAAGCGTTGGAAAACCGCCGGCGCGGTGGACAACAACCCGTTCAGGCTCCCCATACAGATCCGCAGGCAGGCTGACAGATGAGTATCGCGCACGTTCCCGCCTACACAACGACCGAGTGGTATTCGGATGTGCCGCGCAGCATTTGGCGTATCGGGCTGCTGGGGCTCCTTTTGATGGGCGTGTCGCTCGGTGGCTTCGGCTATTGGGCATTCACCGCGCCGCTTGCGGCCGCGGTCGTCTCGCAGGGAAGCTTCGTTGCGACCGGCCGCAACAAGGTCATTCAGCACTTCGAAGGCGGCATTATCGAGGAAATCCTCGTCGAAGAAGGTGAGGTTGTAGCGGAAGGCCAGACCCTGCTGACGCTTGATCGTACGGCGGCGGAAACCCGGATGACGGAACTCGAGCTGCGCCGGGCACGGCTGATCGCCATGAGCGCGCGGCTCAACGCCGAATACGATGACCAGGACAAGATCGAGTTTTCCACCCAGCTCTTGGTGAAGTCGACGATGGACGCGGATATCCGCGAAATCCTCGACAGCCAGCGGATGAGTTTCACGCTGTCGCGGGAAAAGCTGAACAACGATCTGGCTCTGATCAATGCCAACATTGATGCGCAAAAACTGCGCATCTGGGGCTACGAGGAGCAGCGCATCGCGCTGGAAGAACAGGTCGTGCTGTTGCAGGACGATCTGGAATCAAAGACCGCCCTCGTCGAGGAGGGGCTCGCGCGCAAATCCGATCTGAATGCGTTGGAACGCGCGGTGTTCGACGGCCAAGGTCAGATTGCTCGGCTTTACGCTGAAATCGGCGAAAGCGAGTCGCAGATCAACAAGTACAAAAAGCAGGCGCTCCAGGCGTGGCAAGCCTACAACCAGGCCGCGCTCGACGAATTGCAGGCCGTCCAGTCCGAACTCGACAGCGTGCAGGAGCAGTTTCAGCAGGCCGAGAACGTATTGCGGCGCACCCAAATCGTTGCCCCGGTCGCCGGCACGGTGTTGCGGCTCAACTATCATACCACCGGCGGTGTCATCCAAGCCGGAAAGGGAATTGCGGAAATCCTGCCGCTCGATGCACCGCTGATCATAGAAACGCTGATCCCGCGCACGGATATCGACAGCGTGCAGGTCGGCCAGTACGCATCGGTTCGTCTGGTGGCGCTGAACCAGCGCACCACACCGGTACTGGACGGCGAGGTGTATTACGTCTCGGCGGACGCCATCCCCGACGCCAAGGAAGATCCCAATCGCGAGGTCTATATCGCGCGGATCAGTCTGCATCCAACCGAATTGACGCGGGTGAAGAACTTTTCTCCGACCCCGGGCATGCCCGCCGAAATCCTGATCACGACGCAAGAGCGTACCTTCATGCAATACCTGACCAAGCCGATCGTCGACTCGATGTCGCGCGCGTTTCGCGAGGATTGATGCCGATGGATCTCAACTCAGAATTCCGCGCAGCGCCTGCAAAACGCCCTCTGGGCGCTGCATCTGTTCTCCGGGGAAAAAGACCATGACGGTGACCGAATTCAGACCGCAATCGTCGCGCAAGGCCCCGGCGGTCGCATCCCGGCGCGATCAGCAAAGGATCATCGTGACCGGCGGCGCCGGCTTTCTGGGCTCGCAGCTATGCCGGGCCCTGATCGAGCAGGGTCACCGGGTCATCGCGATCGACAATCTGCTGTCGGGGCGGCTCGAGAACCTTTCGGATCTGCTCGGCTGCCCGCGCTTTGATTTCATCTTGCACGACATAATCGAGCCGCTGCCGATCCAAACCCCGATCGACCAAATCTACAATCTGGCCTGTCCGGCCTCACCGCCGGTCTACCAACGCGACCCGCTTCATACGTTCAAGTCCAGTGTTCTGGGCGGCATGAATATGCTGGAGATTGCGCGATCCAAGCGTGCGCGCATCCTTCAGGCGTCGACCTCGGAGATCTACGGCGATCCCAAGATCAGTCCACAACCCGAAAGCTATTGCGGCAACGTGAACACCTGTGGGCCTCGAGCATGCTACGACGAGGGTAAACGGGCGGCCGAGACTCTGTTTCACGACTACAACGACCGGTTTGGGGTCGAAACCCGGATTGCCCGCATCTTCAACACTTACGGTCCGGGCATGAGCCCAGAGGATGGCCGGGTCGTGTCCAACTTGATTGTCCAGGCGCTGAGCGGCGTTGCGATGACCGTGAACGGCGATGGCACACAAACCCGGTCGTTTTGCTACCGGGACGATATGATCGACGGCCTGATCCGTTTGATGAATGCACCACTGCAGCGGTTCCAGGCCGTGAATCTCGGCAATCCTGCGGAAGTCACGATTCTGGAACTGTCAGAGCTTGTGCGATCGAAGACCGGTACAACCAACCCGGTTAGCTACCGCGATCTGCCCCAACACGATCCATTGCAGCGCCGGCCGGACATCTCCGTTGCGAAGCGGTTGCTTGGCTGGGCGCCAACCGTGCCGCTCGAACGCGGGTTGGACCGTACGATCCGCTATTTCCGCGATCAACTCAGCCAAAACGCGACAGCGAGGGCGATGGCGCTTTGAAAAAGAGACCTGCCATATTGGTGACCGGCGGAGCCGGGTTCATTGGCAGCCACGCCTGCAAGCATTTGGCGAATGCCGGATTGCTGCCGGTGACGATTGACAACCTGTCGACGGGTCACAGCACGGATGTGCGTTGGGGTCCCTTTTACGAGGTTGACACCCGCGACACCGAGGCCGTCCAGCGCATCATCGGCATGCACAAGATCAACACGGTCATGCATTTCGCTGCATCGGCCTATGTGGGCGAAAGCGTCATCAACCCCGCGCGGTATTACGACAACAATGTAGGCGGCATGATCGCCTTGCTGGAGGCCTGCCGGAAAACCGAGATCAAGCGGTTCATCTTTTCCAGCAGTTGCGCAACTTACGGAATACCGAAGAATCTGCCGATCTCCGAAGACGCACGGCAGGAGCCGATCAATCCGTATGGGCGCACCAAACTCATCTGCGAGCAGATGCTTGCCGACTACAATTGCGCCTACGGGCTCGACCATGTCATTTTGCGGTATTTCAACGCCTGCGGGGCTGACCCAGAGGGCGACCTTGGCGAGAAGCATACGCCGGAGACGCATTTCATTCCGCTCGCTTTGATGACGGCGGCTGGAAAAATCGACTGCCTCGATATCTACGGCTCTGACTACGACACGCCCGATGGCACCTGCGTGCGCGACTTCATCCATGTCGATGATTTGGCGCGCGGCCATGTCTTGGCATACGAGTATCTTGCCGGCGGTGGCCGCAACGTCGCGGTCAATTTGGGTAGCGGAAACGGCCATTCCATACTGACCGTCATCAAGGTTATCGAACATCTTTGCGGGCGAAAGGTGCCGACGCGCATGCGGCCACGCCGAAGCGGTGATCCGCCGGCGCTCTACGCAAATCCATCGCGTGCGCGACAGCTCTTCCGGTTCACTGCGGAATTCTCGGATATCGAGACCATCGTGCGCGACGCCGCACCGTCTTTTGGCCTTGAATTGAACGAAATGTCACATGCCGAACATGCGTGAACCCACCTCGCCGCGCCGGCCCGTGAAGCCGTATCTGGCGGATCCACTGACGGTGCGCCAACGCTGGAAGTACCGGCTGCTTATCGGTGCATGGGTGGGCCTTGCGCTGTTCTTTTGGGGGTGGTGGTTGTCGCCCGATCACGTTTTGTCCTGGGGGCGGTACGGCACGGTTACTGCGGCTATATTCTGGATCTTCTTCCTCCAGGTCTACTTCCTGGCGATGTTTCTGCGGGCCCGCAGGTCAGCGGCGACGCTTGAGGATTTGGGAGAGTTCCGGGCCGCGATGGTCGTCACCAAGACGCCCTCGGAACCGTTTTCCGTTGTCGAGCGGACCCTTCGGGCGATGCTGGCACAAACCGTTCCGCATGACACATGGTTGGCCGACGAAGACCCGTCGCCAGATACGATTGCGTGGTGTCGCGAGCACGGCGTGAAGATCTCCACCCGCCGAGGTCATCCGGAATATCACCGTGACACCTGGCCGCGCCGCAAACGGTGCAAAGAGGGCAATTTGGCGTTCTTCTACGATACCTATGGCTACCGTGATTACGACTTCGTCTCGCAGCTCGACGCCGATCACGCGCCGGAACCCGACTATCTGCACGAGATGCTGAAACCCTTCGCCGACCCCGCGGTCGGGTATGTGAGCGCTCCGAGCATCTGTTCGCGCAATGCCCGCGAAAGCTGGGCCGCCCGCACACGCCTCAACGCCGAAGCGATGTTCCATGGCGTATTGCAGTCCGGCTACACGGCGAAGTGGGCGCCGATGTGCATCGGGTCGCATTACGCGGTGCGCACCCGTGCGTTGCAGGACGTCGGCGGCCTGGGGCCGGAATTGGCCGAAGACCACTCGACCTCAATGATCCTCAATGCCGGGGGGTGGCGCGGCGCCCATGCCATCGACGCCATTGCGGTCGGCGACGGACCAGGCAGCTATTCAGACATGATCACCCAAGAATTCCAGTGGTCGCGCAGCCTGGTCAGCTTACTCCTGAGATATACGCCAAGGTACCTGGGCAGCCTTCCTGCGCGGCTGAAGTTTCAGTTTGTGTTTTCCCAGCTTTGGTACCCGCTCTTTGCCTGCTTCATGGCGCTGATGTACGCCATGCCGATCTTGGCCCTGCTTTTCGATATTCGGTTCGCGAACGTCACCTATCCAGGCTTCATAGCGCACGCCGCTCCGCCCGTTATCTTGCTGATTTGGATCGCGGCGCAAATCCAGAAGGACGGGCTCTTCCGGCCCACGGATGCCAAAGTGCTGAGCTGGGAGAAGGCGTTGTTTGCCACCGCGCAATGGCCCTGGGTGCTTTGGGGTACGCTGATGGCTGTGCGCGACCGGATCACCGGTGAATTCGTCGATTTCCGCATCACGCCAAAAGGCGAGGCGGTGCGGACCGGTTTGCCCCTGCGTGCCATCGCGCCGCATGCGCTTTTGACAGTTGGCGCCCTGGCCCCAGTGGTGCTGGTCGATCAGGTGCAAGAGGCCAAGGGGTTCTACATCCTGAGCCTCGTCAACGTGTTTCTCTATCTGTCGCTCTGCCTGGTCATTCTGTTCCACGATCAGAAAGAGAACCAAATTCCGATGCGCGACATCGGCATGCGCGGGGCCCTGCAATACGCCGCGGCATTGGTGCTGTTCCTGGTAGCGGGCAGCGCGCTTTGGGTGCGTAGCGCAGAGAGCGTGTATGCGCTGACGGCCGGGCTGGAGCCATTGCAGGTCACGGAGACGAAATTCGTTGTGTCGGGTGCCGGGCAGGGCGCTCCTGGCACGGTGAAATACACATTTGGGTTCGACTGGACATCAGAAGGAGTGGGAAAATGGTGGCGATAGCGGCTCAGCCGGCACGCGTTCGTGCCTTTAGATGCCTGGGCGCCACGGGCGCCGCACTGGCCGGATTTCTGATGCTGACCTCCATCGCGTCGGCGGCTCCGCCGGGCGAAACGCCGTTTGGCGTCTACGATCCTCCAGGCGACTTCGTCAACGATGCCGAGGTCGAAATCGAACATCTGTTCCTGCCTTGGGAGGACGTGTTCCTGCCCAGCCTGTTCGAGGCGGATCAATATGCTCTTGACCGGCAGCGCGCCATCCTGGTGACCATCGAACCCTGGACGTGGACCCGGTCTGAACGCAACACGCCCGCCCGGCTAATCGCTGGGATCGAGTCGGGTGAATATGATTTCTACATGCGCGACATTTGCACTGTGCTTGGCGAGATGGAGAGCCCGATCACGGTTCGCTGGGCGCAAGAAATGGACGACTACACCACGCAGTTCATCTGGGCCGGTTGGAAGCCGGAAACCTATATCTCGGCGTTCCAAAAGATGATCGACATCTGTCGCGAGGTGGCGCCTGACATCAACGTTATGTGGTCGCCACTCGGCTACGAGAATATGGCAGAGTACTATCCGGGCGACGAGTATGTCGATTTGGTCGGTCTGTCGGTGTTCGGTTTGCAGCCCTGGGAAGAGACAATTCTCGATCAGGCTCAAAGTTTCGTGGACATCCTAGAGCCGCGGTACGAGCGTGCACAACAATTCGGCAAACCAATCGTCGTGGCGGAATTGGGCTATGTCGGCAGCGAGTCCTATGTCGAAAGCTGGGACAACACCGTGCGGCAAAGCTTCGAGCAGTTCCCGGATCTCGTCGGAGTTATCTATTTCAACCAGAAAGAGGTCTATCCTTGGCCTGACGACTTCGGATTGCCGGATTGGCGGTTCAGTGAACGGGCGCTGTCATTGAATTGATCGGCTCGATGGGAGGTTCGGTATCCACCGTTACCTGTGGTTTTCAGGGCACAGCGTTGCAGAACCTAAGCCGCAGCGGTCAATGATCCCGCCCCTGCCCAAGGCGACGCGCTGGCGTGCGCGAGATAACCACCCATTTTTTTACTGAAGCGCATAACCTGTTAATCAGACTCATTTTTCTCGATCAATTCGACGGAAATGGCCCGCCGGCGTAGGCGTGCCTTCGGCGCCAACCCGGGATTGTGGGGTTCGCGTTGTTGCCCCCGCACACTGGTCGCGCGCGTTTGACGCAATAGGTGTTTGACGCCATGACTTCCCCCGTCTCCGTTTACGGCGACTAAACACAACAAGAGTACGGTCGAGATGCCCGATCAACGGGCGCTGGACCGTGAGGGCGAAACGCCCCAAAGAACGAGGAGCAGAGCAGTCCCATGCCCATGAGAATTGGCACCTGTGCGGTGCTGGGCGCCGCCGTGTGCGCGATTGTCGTTGGTACCGCCGCGACCATGGCGTCGGCCGATGCAGCGCAGGTGAAGTCGCCCAGCCTGCCGTTGTACAAAACCTATGTCTGGAACACCAAACGCAATGCCGTCCCGCAGCAAAGATCGGTAGCGTCGTCCGGAAACCGCACCCACTACGTGCAAAGGTATTACAACGGGCGCAGCGCGTACATTTGCTCGCCCAGCGGGTCCGGCATGCGGTCCCGGTGCTTTTCGCGGTAGCCATGAAACAGGCCGCTGAAATCGGTGCTCCACTGTCGGAGCGGCTGCTTCCTGCCTGACGGGCAAGCAGCGCAACGTGACGGCTTTTGACCAAGCCGCGCTTGACCGCAAATCCCCAATATAGAAGACGTCTCTGAACCCGGACGGAACCAGCGGCCAAGCGATTCCGGGCTGCCGATATAAGGTCTGGCAATGGACGCCTTCGATTCAGCGCGCATTTCAGCTCAGGCCGTATTGGATGCCGTGTTGGACACCGGCGTTCTGGGAGAGGCCGGGCGCCTGCGGGCACGGATCCGGCGCCTTCCGGCACACACGAATGTTGTGTTTGAGATTGCGACGGGTCACGCGAGATTTGCGGCCAAGCTCTTTCCCGAGAATGCCGACCCCAAAGCCCGCACTGAATACCACGTTCTGCGGTTGCAGCGGGATCACGGGTCGTGTCCCAGTCCCCTCTCGCTGATCTTGGATCGACCCGATTTGCCTGGACCGCTGCTGGTCACAACTTTTGCTGCCGGACGCACGCTGTCCGCGGGACCGGTCGGCCGGTCGCTGCTGTTACGGGCGATGCGGGCTTTCGCAGGTCTGGCAGGGCCAAGCGTGACCGGCGTTGGCGCGGCCAAGATGAACCCGGGCTGCCCGTCTCGCATGGGGCTTATGCTGGCCGAGACCGCCGGTGGCATTCGCCCGCGGCCCGAAACGACCCAACTGTACAATGCGGCGCTTCGCAGGATCGACTGGATCGACCGACTGGCCAAGCGTCTGCCCAAGACAACGACGCCCTTGCAGCTGTGCCACGGCGACCCTGGGTTCAACAATGCGATCTTGGGGACGAATGGCTCGCTGACGCTCGTCGATTGGGAGGATGCCGGCCTTGGCGATCCGGTATGCGAGGTGGCCAAGGCAGTGCACCATCGCGCCAATGCGCGCTGGTCGCGCCGCCTTCGAGAGGTCTTTCGGGATATGCCGATGCGCGGCGTCAGCAGGGCCGAATATCGCCGGCGGTTCGCCTTTTACGATCGAACGATTCCGATTGCGCTGCTGCTTCGCCGGATCGCCGAGGCGCAGCGGGCGGCGGACAGGGACGACCGCCCGGCAATGGCCAACAACCTTGACAGAGCAACCCAGATATTGCGCAATACCCGTAGGTTGCAGTTCGGTCTTTGATCTTAGTTCCTTATGTCTGAAAGGACGTCTGCGTGGCAGGATATGACATTGTCCTTTTGGTTTCCTGCGACACGCTTCGGTTCGACGCCATCGCTTCGCATCCTGCCAAGCACTGGCCCAAGCGGTATCGTGCGACCGAACGTCTGAACACACCACATCTCGACGACCTGGCAGCGCGCGGGGCGCATTTTCTCGAAGCCCGAAGTGCGGCGCCCTATACATCCGCGTCGCACGGGACGATCTTCAGCGGGCGCTGGCCGCTTGAGACCGGACTGCACGAATATCTCAATGGCGATTTGGCCGCGAGAACCCTGTTTCACGCCGCCAAGGACCTTGGATACCGCACGGCTTTCAAAACGGACTTCCCGTTCGTTTTGGGCGACTATCTGGGCTTTACCAAGGCCGTCGACGACTATGTGGTGGAAGGCGAATTCCCGGTGCTGCCGCTGCTGTCGGGCAGCGATCCGGTCTTCATGTTCTATCACTTCGCCGATGTGCACATGCCCTATGGCTATTCGTCTTACGACGATAGCGTCGAGTCGCTGGATGCACAGGTTGCCGCGATGGAGGCCGCCTTCGACCTGACGGCCCCGCCGCAAGTCGACCGGTTTGTCGAGACCTTTCTGGACGGTGCCAGGCTTGACCAGTTGCTGCGCTACAAGGCCGTAATCGAGGCGCTCTATCTCGCCGGCGACTACGACAAGCTGTTCGACCTCTACCTTGCCGGGATTAACAGGTTCGACGCTGGCCATTTTCAGCGGTTCCTCGACGAGGTCTTCGAGCGCACCAAGGGCAAACGGGTTCTCATCGTGCTCTTCGGCGATCACGGCGAAGACTATTCCGCCGAAAGCTATGGCCATTACAACTCGGTCACGGAAGGCGCGTTGCAGGTGCCGCTGATCCTTTTCGGCGACGATATTGCCCCCAACCGCATCGCCGAGCCGGTCCGAACCGTCGATATCGCGCCAACCGTAATCGAGTTGATCGGCGGCGATCTGCCGAACTTGTCCGGTCATTCGCTGGTGCCGCTGATGCGGGGCGAAAGCCAGCCGCCCGCACCGGCCTATGCGCAGACCTACACAGCGAATTCCACCGACCTCAGGCGCGTTCAAAACCGGCTGCTGGAGCGCAAGAGCGGAAAGATCGATGTGCCGCACCATCTGACCTGTGAGTGCATCTATGATGGCCCTTGGAAATTGGTGAAGCGCCACCTGAGCTACGTTCGGTCGGCGGAAGACACCGAATTGGTGGTCAATCCCGACGAAGAGCTGCATCTGACGCGACGCGGGCCCGACGGTCTTTATGAGCCGGCCGACGACGTCGGCGCCACCGCGCGCCTGGCAGAGATGTTGTCTGCCTACAACCGCCGGGCCAATTTGTCCGAGCGCACCGAGAAGCCGAAGCTCGACGAGGCCATGCGGCGCCAGATGCAGGCTTTGGGCTACAGGATTTGAACGCCGTTAAGGGAGATGTCCGGATGGCCGACAAGAAATTCCCCGTCATCGGAACCATGCGGCTTGGAAGCTGGGGCGCGAATTTGGCGCCCGGCGAGGTCGCGCGGTTTCTGTCGGCTTGCGTCGAGCTTGGCTGCGTCGACATCGATCTGGCCGATATCTACGGCGACCACACGGTCAATACGCTTGTTGGCCGGGCGCTGGCCGAGGCGCCTGAGCTGAAAACGGCGTGCCGCCTAATTGCAAAAGTCGGCATCGCCCGGAAATGCGACGCCTTCCCAGGGCGCAAAATCAACTACTATGACAGTTCGGCGCATGCGTTGAAATCGGCCATCGATGCCAGTTTCGAGGAGCTTGGCGTAGATCAAGTCGAGATGCTGATGATCCACCGCTTCGACTACCTGACCGATGCGGCAGCGGTGGCCGAGGCGATCACGCCCTATCTGAAGAACGATCAGGCCGCGCGATTTGGGGTCTCGAACTATGCGCCGCTTGAGCTCGATCTGCTGCGCGACGTACTTCCGGTGACTGCCAACCAGATCCAGTTGAGCCTCAGCCATATCGACCCGGTGCTCGATGGTTCGATGGCCGCGTTTCAGGCGCGAAACTGCGAAGTGATGGCCTGGTCGCCGCTGGGCGGCGGCGCAGCGTTCGATGCCGACAACGAGGTTGGAGCGCGGGTTGCGCCGGTTGCGGACGAGATCGCGGCGCGCCACGGCGCCACCCGCTCGCAAGTCTACTTTGCGTGGATCAACGCCTTTGCGATCGCCCGGCCGGTCCTTGGGACGGCGCAGATCGATCGCGTGAAAGAGGCGGTCGACGCCATCGACCTCCGGTTGGACCACGAAGAGTGGTATCGCCTTCTGGAAGCCGGCCGTGGCCGTGGAGTGGATTAGGCCAATCCAGGACTCAGCTTAAGATTGACTAACAGCCCCTCGGTCTCTTATGATCGGGGGATTGATTACGGCTCACCTTGGCCAGCCTTCCTGGGAGTGTCAAATGATAAACGAAGATGTCGCAGTCCTTACATCCGGTGCGCGTTCGATTGGTGAAGAAGTCGGTTACAAGTATGCTGAAATCGAAAAGCGTCACAAGTATAGATTCCTATTCGATCCTCTTCGTTTGCTGGAGAACCAAGATTTCATAACCTCATATGCAATGGGTGAAAATCCGTTCCCAAAGTCTGTCGAGATTGATCCGTCGAATGCCTGCAACCATAACTGCAGCTTTTGCATCTACCATTCTATGCATTCGAAAGAGCGCAGCGAAACGATGCAGCGCAGCCGTCTTCTGGAGACGATCGACGAGTTGGGCGAATTGGGCGTCAAGTCCATCCTCTTTGTCGGCGGTGGCGAACCGATGGCTCATCCCGACACGACGGCCGCCATCGAGCGTGCGCATTCCTATGGGATCTCGGCGGGGCTGGTGACCAACGGATCGCTGGTGAAGCCGAAATTCCAGGCCAAGCTGAAGAAGCATGCGGCCTACGTTCGGTTCAGCCTCGACGCCGCCTCGCCCGAATTGCACCTGAAGCTTCACCAGAAGGACGACCATCCTCGCATCATCGACAACCTGCGCAATCTGGCAGCGCAGGACGGTCCCTGTACCGTTGGCACGGGCTTTTTCATCAACGAAGACAACGTGCATGAGGTCCAGGCATGTGCGGAATTGGTGAAATCGACCGGCGCAAACTACATCCAGCTGAAATCCTATTCCGGCGTTCCGATGTCGACGGAACTGCAGAACGAGGCGCTTAAGCAGGTCGAACGCGTTCTCGACCTGCAGGACGACGATTTCGACGTCCACGTCATGGACCGGATCTTCGCGAATGAGACGCATCAGGTGCGCGGCTACACCAAATGCCACTGGCAGGCGTTCAAGCCGATCATCAACGCGGACGGCAACGTGTATCTGTGCGCGCAAAAGCGAACGAACAACAATGGGGTCATCGGCAACATCTACGAAAAGTCGCTGAAAGAAATCTGGGAAAGCGACGAGCGCCGCAAGGTCGTCGAAGAGTTGAACCTCTATTCCTGCCCGTACTGCGTGCATCATCAGCAGAACCAGATGATCGAGTTTTTCAGCAGCTTCGTGTCGAAGCACAAAGGGTTTTTCTAGGATGGACGGCGCGCCGAAGTCTGATGAAGAATTCCAGATCACGATCACACGAACCCACAAGGACTACTTCTCGGCACACAAGGCACTCTATGCCGTAGAAGACGCCGAGAAGGCGGGGGAGATCGATTTTGCCGCGTTGCGCCGCGGCGAGCGGCCGAAAATCCTGTCGCGGCCGTGGTCGGTCGAAATCTATCCGACCATGGCCTGCCAGATCGACTGCATTCACTGCTACGCGCAGGATCGCAACCGGGAGTACCGGTTCAAGAGCATGCCGGTCGAGATGATGGACCGCTTGCACGTCTCGTTGCATCGCATGGGGGTGCGCGGGGTCCAGTATTGCGGCGGTGGAGAACCGCTGATCTGGAAGCGCGGCAAGATCGCCGAGTATATCGGCGGCCTGAACCTCGACACGACCCGGGCCGGAATGGCCTCGAATATGTTGATGGGCCACACGTTGGCGGATCCGGAAACGCTTCGGCGTATGATCTTCATCGAAGTGGCGGTCTTTGCCCATGACGACGAGTCCTATTTCCAGGTCGCCGCGCGCCGAAACTGTCCCGAAAAAGTTGCGGCCAACGTCAAGCTGCTGCAGGAGGTCAAGCGCGACAACGGGTTGGAGTCGCCGGCGATCAACGCCAAAATTTTGATCAACCAGATCAATTACCGTTGGCTGCACGAGATCTACGATTGGTCGGTTTCAGTCGGCTTCGATAACATCCACCTGCGGCTGGTCGACGACTACGAGGACGGCGTCGAGGTCGCCTTGACCCCGCCCCAGATCGAAGAGTTCAAGCACTCGCTGCTGCATCTCTGCGATCGTTACGGGTTGGACTATTGGCGCGACAATATCGGCTTCATCCTCGGCGCCAAGGGCAGCAGCGGCGAGCACAGCCGGTGCTGGACCGTTCGGCTGGGGCTCAACGCCTGGGTTCTGTCCAACGGCGAGGTCTATGTCTGCGGGCCGCAATGGGGCACGCCGGAATACTGCATCGGCAATCTGAATTTCATGGAGTTCGACGAGATCTGGGGCGGCGCAAAACACCAAGAGGTCGCCGCGAAGATCGAAGACCGCATGATGTCGTCGGGATGCTATAAGATCGGGTGCCGCCACATCAAACAGACCAAGGCGATAAATGCGGCCCTCGAGGGCCAGGTTGCCTTTCCGCCCGCCGACGAGTTCGAGCCGCGCCACTCCTGGTTCCTGTAGCTCGATATTGCGTGCTCCGGTTGCGGTCGATACCGTAGCCATAGAGCAGATTGAGAGGCTTTTGAGGGGTGGCAAAAGAGCCCGTTATTGTGACCGGCGGTGGCACTGGCGGTCATCTCTATCCGGCACTGGCGATCATCGAGGCGATTCAGGACGTGGCCGAGATTTCCTATGTCGGCAACCCAGACCGCATCGAAGCCGAAGTGATTCCGCAAAAGGGGATACCATTCTTCGCCATTCAATCCACCTATTACCGACCCGGTCTTCTAAACCGCATCGGCCTTGCGCTTCGGCTCTTGCTCGGCACGATGAAAGGGGTTTGGCTTGTGCTTCGGCTCAGACCCCGCCTGATCATCGGCGTCGGTGGCTTCGTCAGCGTGCCGATGGTTCTGGCCGGCTGGCTGGCCCGGCGGCGTCTGGTCTTGCACGAGCAGAACGTCGGTCCCGGCCAGGCCAACCGATTTCTGGGGCGCATTGCCGGCATGGACGTGCTCACGACCTTTCCGGTCGAAGACCGGCACTTCCCGAAGAACGAGATGTTCGTGACCGGGTGCCCGGTTCGTCAGGCATTTTGGGCCTTCACCAAAAGCGACGCCCGGGCCCAGCTTGGCGTTCCCGACACGGCGACGGTCATCCTGGTCGTCGGCGGCAGCGGCGGTGCCCCGGCCTTGAATGCGGCGGCAGAGGCCTTGACCGACCTGCTTATAGACCGACCCGATCTGGTCTTGCTGCACGGCACGGGCCGGCGATATTTCGACGAGGTTTCAGCGAAGCGGGACGCCATGCAGAGTGGCGCGACCGACCGATACAAGATCTACGAGTACCTCGACGAGACCGCGATCTTCATGCTTGCGGCGGATATGATCGTGTCGCGCAGCGGTGCCTCGACCTTAAGCGAGATCTTCTGTTCGAAGCTGCCGTCGGTTTTGGTGCCTTCTCCGAACGTGGCAGAGAACCACCAATTGGCCAACGCCGTCTTCGCCAGCGATGCAGGTGCCGGCGTTGTGGTCGAGGAAGGCCCGGATTTCGAGAACAGGGTGCGCGAAGCCACGCGGACCCTCCTTGGCGACGATGCGCTACGGACCCGGATGGCCGCGGCCGCGGCCGAGAACTGCCGGGGCAAGGATGCAGGGCAGAACATTCGGGCGCATGTGCTGTCGCTGTTGGAGCGGCGGTAGGCATGGCGCAAGCCTGGCAGGAGATTGCGCCGAAGAGCGTCTTGTTCGTCAGCCCCCATCCGGATGACATCTGCATCGGAATGGGCGGATTGGCCGCGTTTCTGGCAGAGCGCGCCGAGTCTTCGACCATGTTGCTTGTGACCGACGGATCGGAAGGCCGCATGGCGAAGCAGACGCTCGTCCGCCACGAATGGACAGAGGCATGGACCGCGCCCCAATCCGCTCGGCTTCGCGGCGAGATCCGGGTCGCGGAGGCCAGGCGCGAGGCCGAGGCGCTTGGGATCGACCGCGTCGAGACGCTGACCCAGCAAACCTGGCACACCGAGGCCGCGACGCCTGCCGAAGCGATGGATGCCCATGGCGGCCTGATCGACGTCGCGGGGTTTCGCCCAGGCGCAGTGACCGACGCGGCGCGTGCGGCGGTCGCGGCGCAAATCGAAGAACTGCCTGCCGCGGCGGTAGTTTGCCTGCCCGCGCCAAATGATCGGCAAGCCATACACCGGATCACCACTTGGATGGTCCTCGACGCCCTGGCGGGGTCGAACAAGCCGCTGACGCTGGCATTCTATGAACCGCTTTCCTCGCTCGGGTGGGAGACGCTGCCGGCAGGCCTGGCCCGGGCCGACTTCGCGTTCGGTGCCGATTTGGCCGACCGGAAAGCAACCGCAATCGCTGCCCATCGCTCGCAATTGGAACGGCGTGCGGCGTTCGGCAGCTACACCTCTGCCGACAATCGCGACTACCGGCAGATCGCGCGCGACCGGGATCAGGCGTATGCAAAGCGCGCCGGTGTCTCAGCACCATTCACCGAGCCCTGTGTGATGGCGCCGGCGTCGTCTGCGGTTTCCGCGTTGCTGCCGGTGGCGGCACCGGCATGCTAGTTGCCATCCATCAGCCGCATTATTTGCCCTGGCTCGGCTATATCGAAAAGGCGGACCGGGCCGATGTTTTCGTGTTCCTGGACACCGTCGATTTTTCGCGTGGCGGCTGGCAGAACCGAAACTACATCGGCGCCGGCCCGCGGCGGCAGCTCTTGTCAGTTCCGATCCGGCATTCGGGCGCAGCGCGCTCACTGGACGAAACGCCGATCTCCTACGACCGCAACTGGCGCCGAAAGCATCGCGACGCGATCCTGCAGGCCTATGCCTCGGCCGCCCATGCCAAGGATTTCCGCGAAGACCTCCACAGGTTCTATGACCGGCAATGGGGGACCCTGGCAGAGCTTGGCATAGACAGCAGCCGCCAGATCTTCGACATCTTCGGGGTCCGGACCGAATGCCTCGTCGCCAGCGAATTGGGACCGTTTTCGGCCCGCAAGTCCGGACTTCTGGTCGAGATTTGCCAACGGCTGGGCGCCACCGGATACCTGACCGGCGACGGCTCGACCTATCTGGACGTCGCTCAGTTCGAGGCGGCGGGGCTAAGGGTCGTGTGGCAGCGCTTCCACCACCCGGTCTACCGACAAGGGCGGCAGCCCTTTTTGAGCCACCTGGCGGGGTGGGACATGCTGTTTCACATGGGCGCAGCAGGGGCGCTCGGGCACCTGAGGGAAGCCCAATGCGCAAAGGTCGACGCATGAAGACGATGCAGCAAAACCGCATCCGGTCGAAACGCTTCGTGCTGCCCGATCCTGGTCCGACGCTTGCAGAAATCCGGACGGCAATCGAATCCGGTTGGCTTTCTACCGGTCCATACACGCGTCGCTTAGAAGAAACGCTGGCCGCCGATCTTTCGGCCCCGGTCTTTGCAGCGTCGTCGGCCATGGACGCGCTGGAGATCGTTCTGGAGCATCTCGCCCCGGCCGGCCGACAGGTGTTTCTGCCGGCCAACTGCTTCCAGGCCGTTCCGTCTATGGTCACTGCGGCGGGCGCCACGCCCGTCGCGCTTGGGGTTTCGCCCGAAACCCACGCAGGGGACATAGCGGCGCTGGCCGACCTGCCGCCCGCGATCCTGATTCATGTACACAGTTTCGGGATTTCGAGCGCGCGCGAATTGCGCGGTCTCGACGACCTGCGACAGCGCGGGTGGTTCGTGATCGTCGACAGCGCCAATCTTTTGCCTGACGAAGCCTATTTGCAGCACCGGCCGACCGGCGAAGGGATCGCGGAACTCCTGTCGTTCAACCCTACAAAGCCCGTCGCTTCGGCCAAGGGCGGCGCACTGGTCACCGCCGACAGCGGCCTTTCCGACTATGCCGAGGCCGCGCGGGCGCATAGCGGGCGTGAACATATCTGGGACGGTGGAGGCCACATCTATCGCGACCGCCAGATCGGCGAAATCAACGCGATAATGGCCTACCACCAATGGGCACGGCGGGCCGACATCCAATCTGTGTACCGCGCACTGCAACGTGCGTATGACAACCGCCTCGCTTCCGGCGACTATTCTGTCACGGCTGGGGCAGGGGGCTCGCTAACTGTGCCGACGCGGTATCCGGTGCAGCTGCCGGAGGGTGTCGATCTATTCGCCGTCGCCGAAGCAATGTCGCTGGAGGGTATAGATTGCAGCGTGATGTACGGAGTGCCGTGGACCGCGCATGCCGCGTTCGGCGCCGCCGCGGGCGCCGACGACGTCACTTGCAGCCTGATTTCGCGAACGCTGTGCCTACCGCTGCATGAAGCGATGGGCGAGGACGAGCCGGGGCTTGTGTTGGATGTGCTTGAGCACTGTCTGACGCGTTGAACGCGGGCAGCGGATTGGGACGTGCAGGATGAGATCGCCGGAATGCCCGTAACACCCGAGATAATTCGCTCCATCGATGACATGAAGGCCGCGGTCGACTATCCGCTGCAGCCGCAGATGCATGCCCGTGTTGCCGGATCCCGCCTGGTCTACGCAAACTCCGACCATCTAAGGGCCAAGCTGGAACTGGCGCACCTGACGCGCGACCCGGACGACGTATTCGACGCGCTGGCAGATATCGGCGGAGCGATGTCGGTCGCGCAGGGGCTCGGTCCCGACACGTCCCGCGACATCGGTCTTCTCGGCCATCGGCCGCCCCGCTACGGTCGCGCGTCGATTTTCGAGCTCGAGATCACGGACTCCGGGCAGGCGCTGCTGTTCGACGTCAAAGGCTGCGGCGTGCCGGATGGAACGCGGCCCGGCAACGATCGCAACAGCAATGGGTTGCTGTATCTGCACATCGCGTTGGGTGAAGTCATCAACGAGCGTATCTTGAACCGGTTGTTCGCTACGATCGGCCTCGACGTCTCCTGCGTGCCGCTGTTCGGCGTTTGGCATTTGGGCTTCACATACCCAAGCGCCGACGGGCCGGATTTTCCGGTCGCCAATCTTGTGCGCGACGGCCACCTGCGCCCGCCTGAGAACAACGAAATCCCTTTGTCCAATTCCGCTGCCGAAGACGTCCAGTCTCGGATCCAAATCGAAATCGAAAAACATGGGTTGACCAGCACCGGTGCGTCCACCTGCATTTCGATTGCCTGGGAGGAGGGCCAGTTTTGCCTTCGGCATCGTGGCAGAATGACCGAGGTGACCGAGAAGCATATCGACCGTTTGTCAGAGCTTTTGGGGCTCGAGCCTCCCTACACGATTTTTCCCACCAACATTCAGCTGACCCGTGGCGTGTCGTCCGAACCCTTGTCGGCGCGGATCGTCGACCTTACCCAGTTCAAGGCGCATTTTGCGGCATCCGGGTTCGTCACGACATTGGTCGACGACCGGCCGCTAAACATCGGGCGTATCAGACGGGTCACCACGGGTGGCGACAAAGCTGCGACCAAGCCCTTGATCAATCGCGACCGGCTTCGCTCCAGACGAATTCCGGAAGACCCGCGTTTCGAGAAGATCGCCAAGATCTTCCCGTCGTGGAAGCGTCCCGGGTCCTTTTACAGTGGCGCGATGGTCGAGGCGATGTATCTCAGCGCTCTGATACATGCCGAAGAGGCCGATTGCAGCGACGTGGAACGTCATATTGGCGAGTTCGTCTCTCGGTGCTTCGAGGATTGAGCGCATCCCCTCGGCCGGTCTGACGGCACGTCCGCGCGCCCGGTGGCCAGCAATCAGGACCCGGCGTCTTGCAAGGCCTGCGCCCTGTTCTGGCAGGCGAACAAGTCGATTACCCGGTCCGCGGAGTCTAATGTACTTTCCCGATGGGCGATGATGATCCGCGTCATCTGCAGATTGGACACCGCGGCGTTGATGACATGCTCGTTGGTCGTGTCCAGGTGGCTCGTCGCTTCATCGAGGATCAGAACCGACGGCTTCCGGTAAAGCGCGCGCGCCAGCACGATACGCTGCTGCTGACCGCCCGACAGGGTCGACCCCATATCGCCGACAAGGCTTTCGTATTGCATCGGCATCTCCATGATCTCGTCATGGATCGCCGCCACGCGCGCAACCTGGACGATGCGGTCGCGGTCGGCTTGCGGGTCGAACCCGCAGATGTTCTGTGCGATCGAACCGCCGAGCAGACGGTCGTCCTGCAGCACACAGCCCACCTTGCTGCGATAGGCGGCAATCGTCTGTGGGGTCAACTGCATCCCATCGATGGAAATGCTACCGGACGTGGGCAAGGCAAGGCCGGTGATCAGCCGGGCCAGGGTGGTCTTTCCCGCCCCGGACGGTCCGCTGATGGCGACGCTTTCACCCGGCTCGACCGTCAGGCTGAGGTCTTGCAGCACGACCGGATCGTTCTTGGAATAGGCGAAGAAGACGTTGCGCAGCTTCACCTGGCCTGCGCCGGTTTCGGCGGGGCTGGGGCGGATACCGGTGTCGTCGTCCTCGGGCGGGGCCAGCGTGATGTCCGAGATACGCTCGGCATGCAGCCGCAGCAATCTGAATTCGATGATGACGTCGACGACCGCCATGGTCCGTGTGGTCAGAAGCTCGCTATAGGTCAGAATGGCGAAGAAAACGCCGATCGAAATCGTGCCATTCAGAACGCCCAATGTGCCGACATAAATCAACACGATCCGGGTGCCGCCCAGGATGAACCGCTGCACCGCCTCGATCATCGCGTTGTATTTCTCGACGCTTAGATCGGCGTTGATGTACTGGACCATGTAATTCGTCCAGCTTGTGCTGCGCCGTTCTTCCATGCCGAGCGCTTTGATCGAGTCGATCGCACGCACGGATTCGATGAAATGCGAATTCTCGTCGGCATGCGTCATGATCGACGTCTGCGTCAGCCGGCGAAAGACCGGGAACAGCGACAGGCGCAGACCGAGGTTGATGGCGACCCCTGTCACGGCCAGAGCGGTTAGGGCCCCAGCGTAGATGGCCATGGTCGCGACAATGAAGATCGATGTGGCGCCGTCGACCAGTGCCGAGACGCTGCGCGAAGTGATCGTTTGCTGGATGCTGTCCAGCGAACGGAACCGCGACACCACATCACCGATGTGGCGTTTGGCGAAGTAGTCCGAAGGCAACCGCATCAAATGACGGTAAAGCGCCGATTTCCATTGCAGCGACAGCGACGCCCCGGTCAGCGAGATCGTCCAGGCTCGCGTGAATTGCGCCAGGACTTGCACCAGCAGCAGCAGGCACAGCGCAAGCACGATCACCGTCAGAAGCGACAGGTCGTTGACGATCAATACCTCGTCGACAACCACCTTCAGGCCGATCGGCATCAACACCACGGCGAGCTCGAGCAGCAGCGAGCTTAGCAGGATCTTGCTTCCCGCGGACCAAAGGCCTTGGGTGTTGACGAGCAGGCTGCGCAGCTTGGTCCGCTCGCGCAGGTCTTCGGGCTGGAAGGCAATGTCCGGCCAAAGCTCAAGCGCGACGCCGGTGAAGGAACGGTCGAGTTCCTTAAAGCTCACCTTCCGCAAGCCGATCCTGGGGTCGATGATCTCCACCGCGCGGCGGCCAACTGCCGTCAGGACAACGAAATGGTTGTGGTTCCAATGCAAGATGCAGGGCCGTTTCAACAGGCGGACCTGTTCTAGATCGACTCTTACGGCACGGCTGTTGAGCTTCATGTCGTCCGCGATCTGCATGAGATCGACCAGCGTGCTGCCCCGCGCCGACACCGGAAACCGGGTTCGGGCGGTCGACATGTCGATCAGCATGCCGAAATGCCCGGCGACGATGACCAGACAGGCCAGACCGCATTCGGACGCTTCGGATTGCAAGATATTGGGCAGACGACGGCCGAAGAGCGGCTGAAGATGCTCATTCAAACGATCGAACATTGCGTCAGCCGGTCAGCCATTGATAGAGGCGCCGGGTCTCTATCGGTACCTTCGCGTCGACCTCGATCCCGGGAGACAGCGGATAGTCGCGACCCTCTAGCGACACGTACGGTTGATCGGGGCGGACGACGACCTTGAATACCGACCCTGACTTGGGCTCCACCCCGCCCGCGACGTCTTGGGCCAAAGCCGTCTCCGAAACGCTGACCACGGCGCCCTCGTAATGACCATACTTGCGGTATGGGAACGCCGCGTATCGCAAGGTCACTTTCGTCCCGACCTCCAGTCGGACGGCCGTCCGACTTGGGGCGAGGATTTCGATCTGCGGGGCAAAATCCTCCGGAAGGACCGTCGCCAACAAATCGCCGGCCTCGACAACGCGCCCGCCCCTGTCCGGGATCAGAGCGATCCGTCCGCTTTCGGGTGCCAAGATGTCAATCGGCCGGCCGCCTGCGCTCTCAGCAATCTGCCGAAGGACCTCATTTCTTTGCAGCGCCAAGCGATTGGCGGTCGCATCATACTCGGCATCGAGGTTTCTCAGCTCTACCCGCGCCTCGTCGATTGCATTTTCCACGGCGACGAATTCTCGCCTGAGCGATTGCAGCGTGACCCGTTTGGCTGCAAGAGCCTGCAGCGACTGCGCTAGGCCGTTCGGGGCCGCAAGCCCGCCTTCGGACAAATCCCAATCCCTCTGGACCGCCTCGGCCAGCACGTTTTCCAGTTCGTCCGATTGCGCAATCAGGCCTTCCAGCAATGCGATTTCGCGCTGTCCGGCCGCGATGCGGGTCTCGATGCGCTCACGGTCGGCGGCGCGTCGCGTGTCGATCGCGGCAATATCGGCATCGATGAGTGCCACCCGATCGTTCAGCAACGCTGCAATCAGCGCGTGGTCGCCGTCGGCGATGTCGGCCTCTGGCGTCAGTTGGAACAGCGTCGCCCCAGATTGCACACTCTCGCCTTCGGTCAACGCGGTCTCACCGATCCGCCCGCGTGTTGGGGCAAGGATCTGGATCATGCCGTTGGCCGGAACGATCACGCCGGTCAGCGACTCCCTACGCGTGTAAGAGCCAAGAAGGACAAGCGCAGCGAAGCCGACAAAGAGAAGCAGCGACATGACAGCGACAAAGGTACCAATCCGCCCTGATACCGCCTGCGGCTCGCCCAGCCAGCTTTCCTGGCGCGCTGCAGAGGATGCCTTGCGAAATACCGGTCTCGCCACTGTTGCGACACCTCCTTCGAAAACTTCTGACCCGAATCCGCACAATCTGATTCAGTCGGGCCCGTCGCTGAAACATATTCAGTCAAATCGCGAGAAACCAAATAGCGCAGCGAACAACTCCGCTGCACGGTACCAGAAAGTCGCGGGTTTGAATAATGAAAAAAGGGAGCAGAGTCCTTGGGATACGGGGAATAGATCACCGTCGGCGTTGCCTGTGAGGGCCAGGTAATGGCGTGCCGGCGCAGGCGGGTGGGCCGGCCCGTACCCGCCATGACGCGACACGTGCCCGGACGATATGCAATCGAGCCTGCGCCGGCTGTGCTTGGTGGGACATAGACATTTAACCGCGCCGCGCCGATCCTTGACGACGCCCCATCGGCCCGCAAACCGTGTGGTCAGCGGCCCGACTGCGGCGACTTGCGATGTTTGCCGCACCACCGGAAGTCCGATACGGTCAATGCAGCGGCGGTCCCGTCGGCTATAGCGTTTCTGCACTACTTTAGGATGATGAAGTCGGAACACACCCTGCGCACTCAAACAGCATAACTTGGCACCTTATCGACGTCCGGGGCACTGAATTTCCTTTCTCCGACGCAACTCCAGCCGGTTTCCTCGGACCCAATCTGACGACCGGCCAGCGTGGGGGACACATTTTAGGCAACGCCGCAATGGCAGAACAGTACGACTTCGTTGTAATCGGAAGCGGCATCAGCGGGGCGGTCGCGGCGGAGCGATTGGCCAAGTCTGGCGTCCATTCCGTGTTGGTCCTGGACCAGGCCAGTCACGTCGGCGGGCTTTGCCGGACGCAATGGGACGAAGATCATGGCTTGATCGTCCCGATTTATGGAACGCGGGTGATCTACACCGCGAATTCCACTGTCGCGGATTACCTTGAGAGCATTGCACCGTTCCGGAAATTCGAGCATCGGCTGCGCGCGATGGTCGGCACCGAAACCTATGCCATTCCGATCAACCTCGAAACCATCAACAGGGTGTACGAAGCCAACTTCGACTCTCGGGCCGCGAGGGCGCAGCTGCAGATCGAGGCCGCCGAACATGAGGCCCGAAACGGCTCGATGCAGGACGCAGCCATCTCGTCGATGGGCACCCGACTTTACGAGACCTTCGTTAGGGGATTCGCCACCAAACAGCTCGGTGAAGACCCGTCGAAATTGTCGGACGAGCTCTTCAAGTCCCGATTTCCGGTTCGGTTCGACGCCGAGGATCGATTTGCCCCGTTCGCAGATTGGCAGGCTTTGCCCGTGCATGGATTTCACGGCCTGTTTGATCGGCTGTTAGGGGCTGAAAACATCACCGTCAGGATGGGGGTGGCTCGCGATGCCATCCGTTCTGCCATCGGTATTTGCCGCAAGGCGGTGGTGTATACTGGTGAAATCGACGCGTTTTTCGATTTCTCCGAGGGTCCGTTGGATTTCCGGGACAACGTCGTCATTTGGGCGCCGGTCAAGACCAGCGAGGCGCAGAAAGTCGCGGTTCTGGCACATCCGGATATCGATGTTCCGTATTTTCGAACCCACGCGCCGATGCACTTGCCTTACAACCACAATGCGCCTGCGTCCCACATGACCCTGGTGGGGTACGAGCTTAGCGGGACCACGACTGTTCCGGAAACCCTCAGGAATGGGGTGGCCTATCCCTACCGGTTTCTCGCCAAAACCCGAGCGAACATCGATAGGCTGCGCAGATATCAAAAGCTCGCACGAGCGGAGGAGGGCATATTGTTTCTGGGCCGTCACTCAATTCCATCGCCGAATATCGAGCAGTCCATTGCGCTGTCGCTCGATGCAGTTGAACGGATCAAGGAGAGGTTCGAATAGACCATCGTGATCAAACCGACGGGGCCGACTCAATCACCATCGTTGCCGGCCGTCGCCGAAACGCAAGGCCACGAACCCCGGAGCGCCCAGTTCTTTCACGCGCTGGCAAGGATCACGCCCAATCGGTTAGGTCTTGGCGGTCGATGTCGTCGAGAGCGACAACGGCGAGGCGAAGGAGGCGGCAAATGCACCGACCAGACGGCGGGATCCAACCCAAACGCCGGCCTTGCCGGACATATTGGACCTTGACCGCGCCGGCGGACCCACAGCGTGCTTCACGCGCAGCCACAAAGCGCAGTGTGGGCCGTGGCTGAGGTTGTTTCGATTTTGCTTGCGGCCGGGCAAAGCAAACGGTTCGGGCGGGACAAAACCCGATTGGTACTCGACGGGGAAACCTTGCTCGAACGCCATATCCGGCAAATCAGTCCGATCGCCAGCCGCGTGGCCGTTGTGGCGAACGCCCAAAACCGGGCCTCAATCGAGGCGGACCCCGCGGTGCGCCAGCACCCGGCGCTCCGTGTCGTGCAACAGGCCGGCCGCACCGTCGAATCCGGTATCGCGACGGGACTGCGGCAGGTTGGTCCAGGCGACAGCGCATGCGTGTCCTGCGTGAACGACCTGGTCCCGGATGACACCTATGCCCGGCTACAGGCTACGGTGGGGCCGGACGAAATGGCGATCTCCGTCGCCATAAGCAACCGCGCCTTTCCAGGGGGGCTGGTCACCCTGAACGCGGCCGGACACGTCGCCGGGATATCCGAGAAACCTCCTGGCGGCTGCCCGCCGGGCGCATTGATCAATGTCTTTCTGCATTGGTTCGGCAACGCCTCGATTGTCCAGGCAGTGCTTGGGCGGCTCGAGACCGGGGCGGCCTATGAGCCGGTACTGACCGATTTGGTCGGCGCCGGACTCGTGTGCCATGCGGTCCGACTTGACGCATGGAGGGCGATCAAGCACCCCGAAGACTGGGCCAGGGTCAGCGACGCCACAGCCACGGACGGCGATCTCGCATTGCTGCGCAGGCGCGGCGGCTCGCCTGCGTAGAAACCGGAAAGCTGCGTTGAGCGAACTGCGCCGACGCTGTTTCGGAACCACCCGCAGGGATTGAAATCCTCGACCGCGTGACCGAAGCTAAGTTGAGCGAATTTCAATAGCCGACGGCGGTTTTCATGACGACACCAGCACCTCGCCCGAAACCTTTGACATCGACCGCCGTTGGCGACGTCATGCTGGACTACCTGATCGACATTTCGCCAGAGCGTACGCCTGGTTCGCCTCTGGTCAATCGGTGCTACTTCAGTCCGATCCGCACCGCCGTTGCCGGATTGGGCTATATGTTCGCCCGTTACGCCCGGCAAAGCGGCTTCGACCGATCTGTGCTGATCGGCGCCATCGGTCACAGCGCGACCGATCCGACGACCGCCGATTTTGCGGGGCAAATCACTCTCGATACAATGGCGCGAGACGGGATCGAAAGCCGCCTTGCCTTCGTCGAGGAGTCAACCGGCCAGGTGGCCATGGTGTTTCCGGAGCCCCGTCACAGGTTCATCGTGGCGAACTCCGGCGCCAATGCGATGCTTGGGGCCGAGACGGTCGAGATGCTCGATCTCTCGGTGCTCGACGAAACGGATGTCCTTTTCGTATCGGGCTATTTCCTGGTCAAGGACGCGCAGCGCCGGGCCGTGCAGGCCCTGATGCGGCGCGCCCGCGCGGCGGGGGCGCTGGTTGTGGTCGACGTGGTGCCGCACGAGATTTGGCAAAGCGTTCCCTCGCGCGACTACCTGGATTGGATCGCCGACGCGAACTCGATCATGATCACCAACTACACATTATTCGACCATCTCGGCTGGGATCGAGCGGCGGCGGGGTGGGACGCTCCGGACCGTCTGGTTACGGCTGGCGATCTAACGTCGCTTTTGCCGCAGCTGGAACTGATCGTCGTCGTGCTGAATTCGAAAAGCGACTATCTTGTGGTCGCCCGCGATGGCAGCCTGACATTCCACGCCGAACATGTGCCCTACAAGGTGTCGCAAACCCGCGACTCGATGGAGGTTCATGCGATGGTTCTCGCCGAGTACCTCAAATCCGGGCGGCGGCTGGACGGACTTGCCGCGAAGCTGGGCGAGGACATCGTGGCGCCCGGCGCTGAGGGTCAGGCCGCTCAGTAGTCGTCTCCTCCGGGCGCGCACAGGGCGACCAGTACCTACTTCGATTTCTCAGTGCAATGGGCGCGGAGGCCATGGCGCCGTATCGCGACCCTCACACCGCGCGAAGGCGAGCGATCTGAGTTTCCGTGAACGCCTCGTCGTATTGGGCGCCAAGCCGGCTGCTGCCGGCAACTTGCTGTAACGAGACCACCGGATCGTTCCGCCCCGATATCAAGCCGATTTCGTGGGTCGAGATCAAAACGCGCCCGTAGCCCCGCGCGGCGTATTCGCGAAGCACTGCCAGGCAACGCCGAGTGTTTTCTCCGTCGATGGCACTGAATGGCTCATCCAGAATGATAACCGGCGGCGCGAGATACAGCGCCCGCAGGATCGCTGCACGCTGCGCCATCCCGCCCGACAACTGGTGCGGCCATAAGTGCCCGGCATCGGCGAGCCCGAACCGTTCGATCAGCCCGTCGAACCAGGCCTTGTCCTCGGGCCCGGTATACGGGTTCAACTCCACCGAATAGCGCACGTTCTCCGTCAACCGCAGCCAATGAAATAGGCGGCAATCCTGCGGCACGTAGCCGACTTTCGGGGTGGGTGCCTCGATCAGCGTGCCGTTGACGACACACCTGCCCTGGCGCAGTTTCAGATGCCCGGCCATCAGCTTCAGCAGCGTGCTCTTGCCGACCCCGCTTTTTCCGATCATCCAAGTCAGGCCCGCGGCTGGCACCGACAACTCGAAATCCTGCAAGATCACCCGGTCCGCCCACGAAAACGCGGCACCGCGAAACAGCACCAGCGGCTCAGACATGCGCCTGGCCCGACTTTTGCCATGGGCAGGCGTACTGAAAAACGGCGATAACAAGCCAGTTCATGGCAAATCCGCATAGTGCGATGGTCAACAGGTAGACGAAGAAGCGTTCCATTTCGAGGTTGAGGCTCGATACCTGAATGCCGTAGCCCAGCCCGCCGCTGCTGCCGACCATTTCCGAGGCCACAACCGAAAACCAGGCCAGGCCGAATGCCATGCGAAAGCCGATCAGGAAGCCTTCCAGCAGCAGGGGTACATAGACCCTTTGAAACAGCTTCCAGCGCTCGACGCCAAGCGTTTTGGCCATCAGCACATAGGTTTCGTCGATGCCGTCCCAGGCGGCGAAGACCGAGGTGACGATCGGGAACAGCGCAGCCAGTGTGACGATGGCGATCGCGGCGTTGCCGCCGGGACCGAACAGCAGGATCACGACGGGGATCCAGGCGATCGGAGGCACCGGCCGCATGATCTCGATCGGGCCCTGCAGAATGCCGCGAAATGCAGGGTGAAAGCCGATCAGGCAAAACACCAAGGCCAGCACCACGGCAATCAGAATGCCGGCCAACACCCTGCTGACGCTTTGCAGCAGATGCCGCCCCAAATCTCCGCTTTCAATGAGTGCGCCAGCCTTGCGGGCGATATCGCCGAGGTTTGGAATCAGATCGCCGTCGCCCGGCAGAAACACCCAAAGCAGCAGCAGGGCGAAGATGCCTAGGGCCTGCCAGCCAAAACCGCCGAGACGCCCGTTCATATCACGGCGAAATCTCGACCGCTTCGACGATGGCGGCAATCCGACCCGGATCCGAAAGCGCCGCGTCAAGGGGGCCGAGAGCGGTGACATCGGCACCGGTCAGATCAAGCTTTTTGTCGATGATGTCGCGCTCCATCAGAAAATCGACCGCCGTTTCGAAGATCGCCGCGTCGTCGTCGGTGAATGTCAGCCGGATATCTTCGAGGCCTGCGGCGAACCGGTTCGGCTCGACGGCGGCGGCGATTTCGAGCGCCGCTTCTGATAGTTCCAGCCCCGAATCCGCCAGGTAGCGCTTGTTCAGCACCTCGGGCTCGCTGGCAAAGACCGCCCAAGCGGCGTGGAAGGCGCGTAGGAATTCAACCAACTCGTCCTGGCGGTTTTCGATCATGTCGTCCGAGGCAAGAACCAGCGACAAGACCTTGCCGCACGAAATCATCTTGACCAACCCGTTCTCTTCGAATGCGGCCGGCAACGGATCGAAACCGTAGAGCGCGTCGATCGTCGCCCAGGTCTCGGCCGCGGGATCCCGGCGCACGATGACTGCCTGTTGCGACATGTCCAGCTTGGAGTGCGACAGCCTATCGATATCGACACCGCTGGCGCGCAAATCGGCCATGGCAATGCGTTCGGCCGCGGCACCGACGGGTCCGCCGATACTCGCATCGGCCAAATCCGCCAATTTCTCGACGTTCGAATTCGTGGGCACGTAGATACACGTGCGGTTGTACATCATTCGCGAGACGATCTTGTGCCGGCTGCCGCGCGCGATCAAAACCGCTGCCGGCTGATCCGCTGTCAGAAGAATGTCGACGTCGCCGGCCAGAGCGGCCTGGTTCAGCGGTCCTCCATAGGCGAAGTCGGTGTAGTCGATCTCAATCCCCGCCAGTTCCGGAATATTGGAATGCTTCAGGGCCATCACAAGCTGGCCCTGCGTCGCCCACGGCAACTGCCAGCCCAACCGGATGCTGTCGGCCTGCGATTGGGTTGCGACGAAGAACAGCGCGGCGAAGAAAAGAATACGATGAGGCATGTTCGATCCAACTTTTTGCTTTTAACTCATGCACAAACCCGCCAGCGACCGTGAGTCCGAGCCGTACGTTTAAGACGTGGCGTGTGGCTGCACGAAGATGCAAAGGCGGACCTGACCAGGTGACGGTAAGCGATTCTAGGCAATTTGCACATACACAAAAACGCGCGGCTAGGTTGAATCGGCTGAGCCAATTCGCCTTCGCGCAGGCCGTCGAGCAGCGCCCACACCGCCACCCCAGTCCGCCGGCAATCCAGCAGTGATCGTCGGACGGCGACACGTGCGCCTGCGGAGTGGCTGGTGTGTCATGCGGCAGGGTTGCGCGTTCAGCCGTACAACCTAGAATGGTTGGCGTTCGCGGCGGGCCGTTTTTCGACTTACAGGGCCTGCCTGGGCACAAAGCTGAGCTGCATCGGGGATTGGATCGTGTCGGACATTCGCAATGTAATATTGGTGACCTACGACTGTGCGCGGGCCGATGTCGTGTGGGACTTCCAGAACACCACGTTCTCGGAATTGGCATCGCATGGCTGTCAATTCCGCCGCGCGATATCGTCTTCGCCGATGACGCCCGTCAGCCACGCCACCATCTTCACCGGGTTGCAGCCCTATAACCACGGCCTGCGCCGGTTATTCCGCGAGCCCTTGCCAGAGACCGTCCCCACGCTGGCCGAGGCGCTGTCGGAGCAGGGCTTTTTCACGGCGGCTCTGGTGTCGTGCCCGGGCTTGATGAAGTGGTACGGGCACTGCCGCGGCTTTCAGCATTACGACGACTGGCTTCCGCCGCTGCCTGACGGCAGCGACCCGCTGTCGGTGCCTGATGTCAAGCTGCGCGGCCTGGCGCTGAAGCGGGCCAATCAGGTGTCCGAGCGCGCGATCGACTTGATCCCGGGCCTGAAGGACAAGGACCGCTGGTTCATGTTCCTGCATTTCTTCGACGCCCATTGGCCCTACGAGCCCCCCGAAACCTCCGACCGGCAGGCCAATCCCTACGAAGGCGAATTGCTGTTCGCCGACAAACACCTAGGTCGGATCGTGCAGTGTCTGAAGGACCATGACGCGTTCGACGACACGCTGATCGTGATCCTGGGTGATCATGGCGAGGACCTTGCCGGCTGGTATCCCAACGACAAGTCAGGCGCCGAAAACCTACATCCCGAGGAAGAGGGGCACGGTTGCTGCCTGTATCAGCAGACCCAGCATGTGCCGTTGATGTTCTCGCACGCGTCGATCGCCGAGCGATCGATAGAGACACAAGTCGGCCTGATCGATGTCGCGCCGACCATCGCTGGGATGCTTGGAGCGGATTTCCGCGGCCAGCCCGACGGCGTCGATCTAAGCGGGACAATTCGTACCGGCGCCGAACCGCCGGAACGCGTGCTCTACGCCGAAACGATGCACCCGCGCGAAATCCAGGAAAACACCGGGAAGTTCCCGGAAATCGTGAATTCACAATGCATCTGGCTTGACCCGCAGCGTAAGATCATGCGCTGGATCGGGAAATCCCCCGAATACGTGATGTTCGATCTCTCGGCGGACCCGCTGGAAACAAATCCCTTGCCGGCGCCTGACGATCTGATCGCTCGCTATACCTGGCCAGAAGAACGCGTCGGTCCGGCGTAAGCCGATCAAAGCGCGTTCGGTTCCAGTGTTGGGCGCACTGAAAGCTCCGCCAGGTTCTGACGCTCAACGTTCACTCCGGTGAGCTGGTACTCGCCGTTTCGGCAGGTCACCACGCAGACCGATGCCGTCTTGACCATCAACCGCTTGAAATGCGTCAGGGGCATGCCGAGGAAACGCGCCAAGGCGATGCGCAACGGATCGGCATGGCTGACCATCGCGATCACGCCATTGTCGCCGTGACGCATCTCGATCTCGCTAAGGAATGCGGCAACTCGTTTGTCGACCTCCTCCGCCGGCTCGATTCCGTCGGTGTGGTGAAGTGGGTTGTGTCGGAAGGCGACGAATTCTGGATCCTCCGCCAACTCCTCGCGCGTCAGACCGACCCAACGCGTGATCAGCGTTTCGTCAATGCGAGATTCCTTCACGGGCGTCACGCCGTTTTGCCGGTCGGCGATCGCTGCCGCGGTTTGATGCGCCCGTGCACGTGGACTTGTGTAGATTGCATGGAAGGAAATGCCGGCCAGCCCATTGGCCAGCTCAGCAACATCACCTTCACCCCGCGGGCTTAGCGGGATGTCTTCCCGCCCCATCAGTCGGCCGGCCTCGTTCCAGCTGGTGCGACCGTGGCGGATCAGAAACAGCCGATAAGACCCGTCGATCGACCGGCTTCGAAACAGATCAGGAGCGGCGGGTCGTTCGGTCACTTCGGGCCTTGTTTGGGATTATCTCTGTGCAAAACGCTCGTAGCGGTCTTCACATCGGGAGCAATAAGTCTGCAATACGCATGTCACGAGGATATGTAGTCCGGCCCACCATCATAGAAAACCGAGACAAATGTCGCGTCACCTTTGCGCTCCGACGTTATCGGTAGGGCCAAAACACGTTCGTATCAACGCTGCGCGATGCATGGTGCGGGATGCTTTCATCGCTCAAAATCTGTCGAACGCACCGCAGCAAACTCTGAATGGCACTGTCTTGGCAGCACGTGCGCCCAAACCGCGATGGGCGCACGTCTTGATTTGGCCTCCCCGCCGCACCGGGCTGAACATCCGAGGGTTCCGGGCCGGGGGCGGCCCGCAACCGCCAGGGTCGTCAAGCTAGCGCCGGCGCCAACGGAGGAAGGGCGGTTCCTGAGAGAGACCCACCAAGAACCAGGTCCCTTGCTTCAGCCGGTCTCGGCGATGGTTTTATTCGCACCCGCCGGACACGAGCCGCAATTCGTCGAAGGACAGCTCCTCAACTTCGACGGTCGGGGCTTGGACTTCTTCCACGGTTTCCAGTTCATTTTGGGTCATCTTCTCAGTCATGGATCTAGTCTCCTGTGTTGGCAGTGATGCCCTCAGGTAGCGCTGTTTGACCCAGGGTCAACTTTCGCGGGATGAATATTTGTTTCGGCGTTGATTTCGAGAAGGGAAATCAACGCACTAACTTTTATTTTCGAAGCTCAATTTAAGGATTCTGATTACCGCTTTTATACATGCATATATCACCATATTTGCGGCTCTGAATCGCCGTTGCTCATCCAATACGCAGGATAGACTTAGGTTAGTTGTCGTCGCGAAATTACGACTCGATCTGCTTTGCCTAAGGGCCTCGAGTATGGGATTTCTATTATCTTATAGTGAGTTATGTGGAGATCAGAGTATTGCCGATGCGGTGGCTGGCGTCGCGCAACCTCCGGTCGAAGGCCTTACGGTGTGTCGCCTTTGTCGGGGCGGTAGGGTCGCGACAGGCGGCAATCTGCGCGGCCAGTGAATGCGTGTCGGCAACGAAGCGGGCGACGAGAACATGTGCACGTTTTGCGGGTTTTCACGAACATGTGATCGCCCGCTGTTTTTCGGATCACGCCCGCGCCATCGCGATTGCAATGCCCTGGCCGACGCCGACACACATGGCGGCAAGAGCAAGCCGGCCGTCCCCTAGGGCCAGTTCCAGAGCCGATGACCCGGTGATCCGTGCCCCTGACATACCGAGCGGGTGGCCAAGCGCGATGGCGCCGCCGTTGGGATTGACGTGGCTTGCGTCGTCGTCGAGCCCGAGGCTGCGCAGTACGGCGAGCGCTTGGGCGGCGAAGGCTTCGTTCAGTTCGATGACATCGAAATCGTCCGGGGACAGGCCAAGCCGCGCGCAGAGTGCCTTGATCGCCGGCACCGGCCCGACCCCCATCACCCGTGGCGCAACGCCCGCCGCCGCGCCGCCCGTCACCCGTACTATGGGCGTCAGTCCGTGCCGTGTGGCTGCCGCCTCGGAGGCTACGATCAGCGCCGCTGCGCCGTCATTGACGCCAGACGCATTGCCCGCCGTTACCGTGCCACCGGCACGAAATGGCGCCTTCAAGGCGGCGAGCTTTTCCGGTGTCGTGGTCCGGGGATGTTCGTCCTGCGTCACCACCACCAGGTCGCCGCGCCGTTGGGAAATCGTCACCGGCGTGATTTCTTTCGCCAACCGCCCCGCGTCCAGAGCCGCGGCTGCGCGTTGCTGCGAACGCAGGGCAAAGGCGTCCTGATCGGTGCGCGATACCGCGAAATCCTCGGCCACGTTCTCGGCCGTCTCGGGCATCGACTCGGTGCCGAACTGCGCCTGCATCGCTGGATTGACGAAGCGCCAGCCAATGGTGGTGTCGTAGACCTCGGCAGTGCGCGAAAACGCTGTCTCGGCCTTGGGCATGACGAACGGCGCGCGCGACATGGACTCGACCCCGCCGGCAATGACCAATTCGGCATCGTCGGCGATGATCGCGCGCGCGGCATCCAGCACCGCATTCATGCCCGAACCGCATAGTCGGTTGATCGTCGCGCCCGGAACCGTGTCGGGTAGCCCTGCCAAAAGAGCGGCCATGCGGGCGACGTTGCGGTTGTCCTCGCCTGCCTGGTTGGCGCAGCCGAGCAGCACGTCGTCTACGGCGCCCCAGTCGACGCTTGGGTTTCTGTCGATCAACGCCCTGATCGGGATCGCTGCCAAGTCGTCGGTCCGAACCGAAGAAAGCGCCCCGCCGAAACGGCCAATGGGCGTGCGGATGTAATCGCAGATGAAGGCTTGGGTCATTGCTAGTCACTCGTTGGCGCGCCGCGCAGGGCGGTAATGGTGGTGAAGGCGGAAATTGCCTCGGCGCTTGATTTCACATGCAGCACCGCCGCGCCGTCATGTGCCAGCAGTTCGGCGACCGCGTCGTCCATGCCGTCGACATCGCTGACGGTTCGGCCAAACGCGCCGAATGCCCGTGCCCAGGCAGCAAAATCGGGATTGGCCAGATCGGTGCCGACCACACGTTCTGGATATGCGCGTTCCTGGTGCAGCCGGATGGTGCCATAGGTGCTATTGTCAGAGATCACAATCTTCGGTTTCGCCCCGTGGGCGATGCCTGTCGCCAGCTCCTGCCCGGTCATCAGAGCGCCGCCGTCGCCGACGAATCCCAGTACGGTCCTGTCGGGATGTCGCATCGCCGCCGCCACCGCGCCGGGCACGCCGAGCCCCATGGCGCCGCCGACAGCACCAATTGCGGTCTGGCTGCCGTCCCAGGGCCAGAAGGCGTGCACCCAGCTGGAGAAATTGCCCGAATCCGTTGCCACTATGCTGTCCCGCGGTGCTTGTCGCGCCAGTGCCGAGACCACAGCTCCGAAATCGACCCCGCCCGTCACGGGACGCAGCGGTGGCGCGCGCAGGGTCATCGCAGAGCGGCGCACCCGTTGCCGCCAATCGCCCCGATCGGCCTCTGGCGCCGCATCGGCCAGGGCAGCGCAGAACAGCACCGGGTCGCACGGCACCGCCAGATCGGTGCGGTAGACCCGTCCCAACACTGCCGGGTCGGGCCAGACATGCACCAGGGTCTGGGCCGGCCGGGGCGCCACCGGAAAGGTGAAACCTTGGGTTGGTACGTCGCCCAGCCGGGTGCCGATGGCGAGGATCAGATCGGCCTCGGCCAGCGTGTCGACATGACGCTGGGGGATTTTGAAGCCTAGATTGCCTGCGAAATAGGGCGCTGCATTGTCGAATATCTCTTGGTGCTTGAAGGTCGTCGCCACCGGCAGCCCGCAGCGCCGAGCCAGGTTGGCAAGCGCCGAGCGACCCTCAGTTGCAGCGAGCCCGCCACCGGCGATCACCAGCGGGCGTTCCGCCGCCGATAACCTCTCGACCACCGCCACGATTTCGCCAGGACCAGGCCCGGTGCGGGGCAGGGGCTGCGGCGGCACCGGCTCGGCATCGACGACGTCGCCCAGCATGTCCTCGGGCAAAGAAATCACCACCGGCCCCGGTGTGCCCGCGGCGGCGGTGTGGAACGCCCGCGCCACGATCTCGGGCAGGTGCGCCGCGTCCCAGACCTCCCAAACGGCCTTCGCGACCGTTCCAAAGACTGCGCCGTAGTCCATCTCTTGAAACGCACCGCGCCCGCGCTCATGGCGGGCCACTTGACCCACCAGCAGCACCAGCGGCACCGCATCCTGTTCGGCCAGGTGCACCGCAATCGCGGCGTTGGTCGCGCCTGGTCCTCGGCTAACTGCAGCCAGACCCGGGCGCCCGGTCAGCTTGGCATCCGCCACCGCCATCATGCCGGCACCACCCTCGTGCCGGCAGACCACCACATCAACCTGCGGCAGGTCGTAGAGTGCATCGAGTAGAGCCAAATAGCTTTCGCCCGGCACGCAGAACAACCGGTCGGCGCCTTGTGCCACCAGGCAAGCGGCAAGCAGATCGGCGGCGCGTTGGGGCATGTCGGATCCTCCTTGCGGGCAGAGCGTTCGGCTCGCGCATAGCAGGACTCGTGCCAGCTCAGAAAGCCCGAAGGCGCAATGCCCCTTGCATCGCTCGCAATTCCGGGGCCGAGTGGGGCCATGAGCGCTTGGCTCCACACCATCGCCGACGCCGCCCCCGCCGGCCATCCCGCGGTCGTCGACCATGACGGGGCGATCTACAGCTACGACGATCTGCGCGGCGGTGCCGCCGCACTTGCCGAGCGGCTGCAGGACCGCGGCGTCCGCCCGGGCGACCGGGTGATGCTGGTCTGCGAGAACTGCGCCGCCTTTGCCGCCGCGGTGCTGGCGGTGGTGCGTCTCGGCGCCTGGGTGCTGCCGGTCAATGCGCGCCACTCGGCGGGCAAGATCGCGGCGCTGGCCGCCCATTCCGGCGCGCGGCTGACGCTCTTCACGCCCGGCGCTTCGCCGGAGGCCGCAGCCCATGCCGCGAGGCTGGACGCCGCGCAGTTGGCCGACGACCTCGGACCTCTGGTTGCGACCGCCTGCGCCGACACCGCGCCGGAGCCGGTGGCGGACACACCGCAAAACCGCATCGCCGCAGTGCTTTACACCACCGGCACCACCAGCGCCCCGAAGGGCGTGATGCTGACCCACGCCAATCTGATCTGGAACGCCGAAACCTCGGCCCGGCTGCGCGGCATGGCGCCTGACGACACCGTGCTGGGCGTGCTGCCCGGTAGCCACATCTTCGGCTTCTCCTCGACCATGCTGGCGGCGCTTTGCGCCGGGTCGACCCTGCGGTTCCTGCCGCGCTTCGCCCCCGAAACGGTGGTCCGGGCGCTCGCCGAGGGCGCCAGCGTGTTGCCCGCGGTGCCGCAGATGTACGCGCGCATTCTGAGCCATCTCGACCGCACCGGCGCGGCGCTGCAGGCGCCCCGCTTGCGCTATATCTCGGCGGGCGGCGCGCCGCTCGACCCTGACCTCAAGGCGCGGACCGAGGCGGTCTTCGGGCTGACGCTGAACAACGGCTACGGCATCACCGAATGCGCGCCCGGCGTCGCTGCGACCCGGCCGGCAGAGCCGCGCGGCGATGTCTCGGTGGGGACGGCGATGGAGGATGTGACGCTGACCGTCGACGCCCCCGATGCCGAGGGCGTCGGCGAAATCCTGATCCGAAGCCCCGGCGTGATGGCCGGCTATTACCGCGATCCGCAGGCCACCGCCGCGGCGCTGCCCGAGTCGGGGCTCTTCCGCAGCGGCGATCTGGGCCGGATCGACCCCGACGGCACCGTGCATTTGCTGGGCCGCAAAAAAGAGCTGATCATCCGCTCGGGCTTCAACGTTCACCCGCCCGAGATCGAGGCCATGCTGACCCGCCATCCCGACGTGTTGCAGGCTGCGGTGGTGGGCCGGCACCGGGACGGAAACGAGGACATCCTGGCCTTTGTGATGGTCCGCGGCGGGCTGACCGAGGCCGCGCTGTCGGACTGGCTGGCGCCGCGGCTCGTCGGCTACAAGCGCCCGCAGCGGATCGTCGTGGTCGACGCCTTCCCCACCGCGCCCACAGGCAAGATCCTGAAGCACAAGCTGACCCGGCAGTTCGCCGACGCGCTCGGTTCCCACACAGCGGCCGAAGGAAGCCCTGCCGTATGATCACCGCGACCTCCGACAGCGTAGGCTACGAGATCGTCGATCAGACTGGCCTGATCGTGCTCGACAACCCGCCGGTCAATGCCGCCTCGCACCACCTGCGCCACGGGCTGATGCAGGCCGCCCAGGCGCTGAGCGTGGCCGAGGGCGTCGCGGTCATCGCCGTCTACGGCGCCACCCGCGCCTTCATCGCCGGCGCCGATATCCGCGAATTTGGCCAGACCCCAATCGATCCGACCCTGCCGGCGGTTTGCCTGGCGATCGAGGGCAGCCGGGTGCCGGTTGTTGCCGTAATGCACGGGCCGACCCTGGGCGGCGGGCTCGAGGTCGCGTTGTCGGCCCAGGCCCGGGTCGCGCTGCCCGATCTGGTCACTGGCTTCCCCGAGGTCACGCTGGGCATCATTCCCGGCGCCGGCGGCACCCAGCGTGCGCCGCGGCTGATCGGCCTCGCCGCCACGCTGGAGCTGGCCACCACCGGTCGCCGGATCGAGGCCTGCGAGGCGGTGTCGCTGGGCCTGATCGACCGCGTGATGGACGGCCCGCCCCGCGACGCCGCGCTGGCCGCGGCGGCCGAGGTGCTGGCCGGAACGCTGGCCACCCGCCGCACCGGCGACCTGACGGTGCCGCCCGATCCGGAGGCGCTGACCGCGGCCGCCGACCGCCTTGCCAAGAGCCAGCCACGGCTCTTCGCTCCGCCCCGCGCCGTCGAGGCGGTGGCCGCCAGCACCGGCCCGCTGGACAAGGGCCTCGCCCGCGAGCGCGCGCTCTTCAACACTTGCCTCAAAAGCCCGCAACGCGCTGCTCTGATCCACGCCTTCTTCGCCGAGCGCGTCGTCGCCAAGATCCCCGAACGCGACGCCACGCCGCGCGAGATTGCCAGTGTCGGCGTCGTCGGCGGCGGCACGATGGGGTCGGGCATCGCCACTGCGCTCCTGCTCGCGGGCCTGCCCGTGACCCTTGCCGAGCAGAACGACGCCGCCCTCGACCGCGCCTTTGCGGCGATCTCGAAGAACCTCGACGGCGCGGTGGCGCGGGGCAAGTTGAATGCGGCGGGTCGCGACACCCTCTTGGCCGAGGACCTGGTCCTAACCGCCGATCTGGCCGATCTCGCCGCGGCCGATCTGGTGATCGAGGCCGTGTTCGAGGATCTCGACGTCAAGCGGGACATCTTTCGCCGGCTCGACGCCATCGCCAAACCCGGCGCGATCCTGGCCAGCAACACCTCGTATCTCGACATCAACAAGCTGGCAGCCGTCACCAACCGGACGCAGGACGTGCTGGGCCTGCATTTCTTCTCGCCCGCCCACATCATGCGGCTGTTGGAGGTCGTGGTCGCCAAGGACACCGCGCCCGAGACCACCGCCACCGGTTTCACCCTGGCCAAGCGGCTTCGCAAGATCGCGGTCCGCGCCGGGGTTTGCGACGGCTTCATCGGCAACCGCATCCTGTCGCACTATCGCACGGCCACCGATCACATGGTGCTCGACGGCGCCAGCCCGCAGCAGGTCGACCGGGCGCTCGAGGCGTTCGGCTTCGCGATGGGGCCCTTTGCCGTGGCCGATCTGGCCGGGCTCGACATCGGCTGGGCCAACCGCAAGCGCCTGGCGGCGACCCGCGATCCGGCCGCGCGCTATTCGCCCATCGCCGACCGGATCTGCGAGGCGGGCTGGTTCGGGCGCAAGACGGGTCAGGGCTACTACACCTATGACGGCGCGCCGGAGCCCAACCCGGGTGTCGCCCGGATCATCGACGAAGAACGCGCCAAGGCCGGCATCGCGCCCCGCAGATTCACCGACGCAGACATCACCGACCGCACCCTGACCGCGATGATCGCCGAGGCCGCCCGGGTGCTGGGCGACGGCATCGCGCTGCGGCCGATCGACGTCGATGCCGTGTTGCTCTTCGGCTACGGCTTTCCCCGGTTCCGCGGCGGCCCGATGCATTTTGCCGACGGCATCGGCGCCGCCGCGCTGATCGACCGGATCGAGGGCTATGCCGCCGAAGACCCGCAGTTCTGGCAAGTACCGCCGCTTCTGCGCCACCTCGCCGCCACCGGCCAAACCTTCGCCGACCTCAACGGGGAGGCCTGAGATGGACCTGTCCTATTCGCCCGAGGACCGCGCGTTTCAGGACGAGATCCGAGCGTTCCTCGCCGAGGCGCTGCCCGCGCGTCTGTCAGACAAGGTCCGCACCGGCGCCGAGTTGACCAAGGCCGACATGGAAGCTTGGCACGCAATCCTGAATGCCAAGGGCTGGCTCGCCACCACCTGGCCCAAGGAATTCGGCGGGCCCGGTTGGACTCCGGTCCAGCGCCACATCTTCGAAGAGGAATGCTGCCGCGCCTTCGCCCCGCGCGTCGTGCCGTTCGGGCTGAACATGCTCGGCCCGGTGCTGATGCGCTTCGGCACGCCGGCGCAGCAGCAGGCGTATTTGCCGCGCATCCTCAGCGGCGCCGACTGGTGGTGCCAGGGCTATTCCGAACCCGGCGCCGGATCGGACCTCGCCAGCCTTCGGACCCGCGCGATCCGTGACGGCGACACCTATGTCGTGAACGGTCAGAAGACCTGGACCACGCTTGGCCAGCACGCCAACCGCATCTTCTGCCTGGTGCGCACTTCCACCGAGGGCAAGCCGCAACAGGGCATCTCGTTTCTGCTGATCGACCTTGCCGCGCCGGGCATCGAGATGCGCCCGATCCGCCTGATCGAGGGCGGCCACGAGGTCAACGAGGTCTTCTTCACCGACGTGCGCGTGCCGATTACCAATCGGGTCGGCGCCGAAAACGAAGGCTGGACCATCGCCAAGTTCCTGCTCGGGCACGAACGCACCAACATCGCTGGGGTGGGCTTTGCCGTCCAGGCGTTCGAACAGCTCCGCGCCTTCGCCCGCCGGCCCCGCGGCAACGGCCGGCGGCTGATCGACGACCTGCTTTTCGCCGCACGGCTTTCGGAGATCGAAATCGAGCTTGAGGCGATGAAGATCACAAACCTGCGTTTGCTGGTCGCGGCGCAGCAGACCGGGGCGCCCGGCCCCGAAAGCTCGATGCTCAAGATCAAGGGAACGCAGATCCGCCAAGCCCTGAACGATCTCGCCCGCCGCGCCCTCGGCCCCGCCGCCGCGCCGTTTCCGTTGGAGGCGCTGGAGGGCAACGCCGCCCTGGTTCCGCTTGACCAGGCAGCGAACGCGGCGCGCTATTTCAACAGCCGGAAGCTGTCGATCTTCGGCGGCTCGAACGAGATCCAGCGCAACATCCTCGCCAAGGCCAAGCTCGGGCTCTGAGCGGTGGATTTCGAGCCCTCGGACGACCGCCGCGTGCTGGCCGACACGCTGACCCGGTTTCTCGCCGCCGAATACCCGATCGCGCACCGAAATGCCGTGGCCTATGCCGCGCCGTATCACGACCCCGATAAGTGGGCGCGGCTCAGCGACTTGGGCCTTCTCTATGCCCTTGCGCCCGAGGCCCAGGGCGGCATGGGCGGCGCCGGCTTCGACATCGCCACCGTTTTTCAACCGCTCGGCGCCGCGCTCTGCCCCGAGCCGGTGCTTGCCGCGCTGCTGTCAGCCCGCCTCCTCGTTGCTGCAGGGCACGATCTGGACCCGCTGCTGTCGGGCCGGACCCGCTATGCCGCGGCCATCGGCGAGATCGATGCGCCTTATGACCCCGCCGAAATCACCTGCGCGGCCCAGGGCGGCGCCACTGGCTGGACCCTGCACGGCCGCAAGAGCGTCGTCTATGGCGGTGGAACCGCCGACCGGCTGCTGGTCGCGGCGCGTGCGAGCGAGGCGGTGGGCCTGTTCGAGGTCGCTTCGGAGGCGGTCGAGATCACCGCCTACGGCATGATCGACGGCGGCGGCGCAGCAGAGGTCTTCCTCGACGCCACCCCCGCGGCGCTTCTGCTCCCAGACGCCGAGGCCACTCTGCACGACGCGCTCGACCACGGCGCGTTGGCGCTTTGCGCCGAGGCCGTGGGCGCGATGGATACCGCCCAGGCGCTGCTGCTCGACCACCTCCGGACCCGGCAGCAATTCGGCCAGCCCATCGGCAGTTTCCAGGCGCTGCAGCACCGGATGGTGGACCTGACGATCGAGATCGAACAGGCCCGCTCGATCACCATCCTCGCCGCCAGCCGGATGGGCGCGGAGCAGCAGTCCCGCACGGTGTCGATGGCCAAGAGCCATATCGGCCGCACCGCCAAGCTGGTCGCCGAAGAGCTGATCCAGCTCCACGGCGGCATCGGCATGACCTGGGAGCATCCGGCCGCGCATTACGCCAAACGCCTGGTGATGATCGACCACCAGCTTGGCGACACCGACTTTCATTTGCAGCGGGTGATGGCGGGGTATCGGGGCGCCTAGGGGGCGGCTGAGGTGGTGAGGAGCATCGGAACGCGCCCGGGTGTGCTCTTGAGTAAACTGTGCGCACGCAGTGAGAAGCCGTGCCCATCGACGACCCGCGGGGTGGCGAGCCGACGTCTGTTCGGGTGCACTTTATGGCTGTCGTGTCCGTAGGGCCTCACGCGGTGCGCGAGGATCGACCAATCGCCACCCCTCCGGTGCGGGTTGGCGATGGGCACGGCGGCGCTGCGCGCCTTGATTCCGTGCCCGCGGCATCACGCGGGCATTGGCGTTGGACCAAATCCCCGAAACAGCCCTCGCTCAACGCCGGCCGCTAGAACTTCACCGACACGCCCGGCAGTTCCAGCGCGGCGATCAGGTCGCGCAGCTCTTGCCGGGCGGCGACCATCGAGATGTTGAACTGCTTTACGCCGATGTCCTTCAGATCCAACAGCGTCAGCCCGCGCGGGAACAGCTCGCGGAAAGTCACCCGCTCGGTGAATCCCGGCGCAATTCGGAAGCCCAGGCGCTCGGCCAGCCCGGCGAGCGACTTCGCCATCAGCTCTTTGTTGACCATGCGCTGGGCGCCGACACGGTTGCGCACCACGACCCAGTCGATCGCCGACAACCCGGCCTGCGAGCGCAGTTGACGCGCATTCCAGACCATCTCGGAATAGACCGAGGGGCCGAGGATCTCGTGCGTCTCGCCGTCGGTCTTGGCCAACAGATCGAAATCGACGAAGCTGTCGTTCAAGGGCGTGATCAGCGTGTCGGCCAGCGAGTGCGCGACCTGGCT